>OGDN01000115.1_pt1 | contig 149338 bp, 123 predicted proteins | sample 1570271 | NCBI WGS metagenome assembly OGDN01 (sample SAMEA4384481, study PRJEB24528) | human gut metagenome
TGATTGAGCAGAACGAGGACGGGGGCAAGCGCAGGAACGCCGCCAAGAAAAAGGAACTGGAAGCCGCCGAGAAACGCATAGCCGAGTTATCCGCTATCTTCAAGCGGCTGTATGAGGACAGCGTGACCGGGCGCATATCAGACGAGCGTTTCACAGAGCTGTCGGCAGACTATGAAGCAGAGCAACGGGAGCTGAAAGAAAGAGCCGCCGCTATCCAAGCGGAGCTTTCCAAAGCACAGGAAGCCACCGTGAACGCAGAAAAGTTTATGAATGTTGTCCGGCGGCATACCAGCTTTGAAGAACTTACCCCTACTCTGCTGCGGGAGTTTGTAGAGAAAATCGTTGTGCATGAGTGCAGCTATGACGAGAACAAGACCCGCAGACAGGACATTGAGATTTATTATTCTTTTGTTGGCAAGGTGGACTTGCCCGAATAACCGCCCGACCTATCCGACACAAGAGCTAAGTGCCGGATAGGAACGGCAAAATTTTTTACACTTCTATTGCTTCTTTATCACACATAAGTAAATGTTCAGGGTATATATCAGTCTAATGTTTCCAACACCGACGTTCCTTCCCACTCTCTCACCTTCGGAATCCCCATAAGATCTGCAATCGTCGGGGCGAGGTCAAGCAGGGTAAGTCCATGCAGCTGTACAGCTTTCGGGAATTCTTTTCCGATGAAAAACATCGGGATCGTCATATCTTCCGGGATATTTTCGCCGTGTCCCCGGTCGTGGCCGCCGTGGTCAGCGGTGATCACGATGGTGTATCGGTCATGGACAGCTTCGTAGACCTGCTGGACGCAGGAAAATGCATTGTTTACCCGGTGCATATATTCCGATGTCATCCAGCCGTGGTCGTGACCGCCTTTGTCGTCCGTTTCCACCAGATATAGATATACAAAATCCGGCTCTTTCCGTTCAATCAGGGAAAGGGCTTCCTGCGTGAGCAGCAGATCTGAATTATCCTCTTCGTATTCATTGACAAAGAGAGAGTATTTCATATTTCCGGATGTCCATACATGACGCATTGGTTCCCAGCCATAGAAAGCAGCGCAGGTTTTATCTGCACGCTCCAGCTGTTCTGCCAGTCCGCGGATCGGTCGTACCGGCGGCATGTAGTCGTTGGTGATAATCCCGTGGCGGATGGGCGGGACACTGTAAAAGATCGAGGTATGCGCCGGAAGGGTAACCGGTGGCACAACAGAACTTGCATCCGGAGAATAGCATCCGTTTTCTCTCAGTGTGTTTACAAAAGGATGTCCGCAGGTTTCCACGGCATCCGGTCTGAGCCCGTCGATGGAGATCAGAATTACTTTTTTATTCATATGTGAAATTCCCCCGTATATACAAAGATTTTGATACTGGCTGATTCTATACTAGAGCCTTTTTCAGACACGCTCTAGAAAGCCGGATATCATCATATACTCAGTATAGAATTCCATTCACATCATGTAAAGAGATTATTATCTAATTTTCTGTGGATTTTTCAACGGTTCGGAATTACCGGCTGATTGCGCGATGATCTCAAGCGGCAGCATACGGATTTCTTCGTATGTCCTTTCCTGGCAGGACGGATCCATGGGGAAATCTGCATTTTCTTCTACAGTCTCTACGGTGATCGCAGGCTTATGCAGCAGTTCGGAATAATAATTGACTGGACTTCCGCCGTTTAAGCGGGACAGGTATTCCTCTTCCTGTTTACCAAGAGAATAATTAGATAATTTCTGCATATAACGCGCCAGCTTGTGGTTACGCTGATTATAGGAAAATGGCATTGCCTGCCTGTAATAATAGATAATGCGCCCTCTGGAATGAAAATCGAGGTAGCCGATGGTATCCCACTGTTCGAAGACACGGATCAACGTTTGCGTTTCCTGCTCGCTGGCGGGATATTCGCCGAACTGCTGCTGGATATAGGATTTACATGGAAAATTCCGGTTAATATCGACTGCTCTGGCATTGTATTTCCAGTAGGGCCAGTCCACACCGCGCATCTTACATGCCTGACGGAGAATGGGATTGCGGATGGCACTGAAACTTTCGGTGGCAATGACATAACCGTCCGGGTTGACAATGGGAAGAAAACAGATGGAACAGTGGTTGAGCAATTCCCGCACCGGATAATTCCCCATATATGAGTTATCCTGATATGCCTGACAATATTCCTGTGCCATCCGGGTCAGAAGTACCGGATTGATGGATTCTTTTCCATGGATACCGGCTGTCAGGATCAGTGTATCCAGTCCCGATCCGACACGGAGCATCGGAATTGGTCGTTCATCATGGCTCTCCCCTACTTTTTTGTAAATCGTGGATTCCGGGTACTGCGTTCCGGATTCCTGCAGATTGCGGAGGAGTTCTTCATAAGTATAGGATTGATTTAACGTAATCATACAGACCTCCCTGTGTCAATAATAAAGCAGCTATTCAGTAGGTAGTATTCCACGAGGTGTTTTGGCATGTTTTTGACAAAATCCCGAGACGTACAAGGCAAAAATCCATTACCGAAGGTGATTAGAAATGCATTTTGACTCGTAACTGTGAGAGTACTGAATAGTTGCATGATACATAAGAACTTCGGGAAATATATTCCCTTTTATGTATATATGCGGAAGATCGTATTTTAGAACTAGAGAGAAAAACAGATAAGACAAAAAATGCACAAATAAAGCTGCAGTTCAAAACAGCAAATTTGAACGACAGCTTTATTTATGCTTTACGTGGAATTCTTATGGACGAACCTGACCGTTTCCATAGATAATATATTTTGTGGTTGTCAGGGCAAGCAGACCCATCGGTCCTCTTGCATGAAGTTTTTGTGTGCTGATTCCGATTTCCGCACCGAAACCAAATTCAAATCCATCTGTAAATCTGGTGGATGCGTTGACGTATACACAGGCGGCGTCTACTTCATCGAGAAATTTCTGTGAGTTCGTGTAGCTTTCTGTGATAATTGCTTCTGAATGACCTGTGTTGTAACGGTTGATATGGGCGATTGCCTCGTCCACGGAATCTACGGTTTTCATGGAAATCACATAATCCAGATATTCTTTTCCCCAATCCTCTTCTGTTGCGGTGACAGCATCGGGAACCAGTTCGCAGACCTCCTGATCGCCGCGGATCTCCACGTGTTTTTCCTGTAAGCGTGCAGCAAGAACCGGAAGCAGTTTATCCTTTACCTCTCTGTGGATCAGAAGAGACTCACAGGCGTTACATACACCTACCCTCTGCGTTTTGGCGTTGATAATGATATCCACAGCCATAGACAGATCTGCGGAGGCATCGACAAAGATATGGCAGTTGCCTGTACCGGTTTCAATGACCGGGATCGTGCTGTTTTCCACAACGGCGCGGATCAGACCGGCACCTCCTCGCGGGATCAGAACATCCACATACTGGTTCAGTTTCATGAATGCAGCGGTAGTCTCTCTGGAGGTATCTTCGATGAGAAGCAGAGCATCCGGGTTCACGTTTGCTTCCGACAGTGTGCGGCGGATGCAGGTTACGATCGCCTGGATAGAATGAAACGCATCACTTCCACCCTTTAAGATCACAACATTGCCGGTCTTAAAACAAAGACCGAATGCATCGGCAGTTACATTTGGACGGGCCTCATAGATAATACCGACAACACCGAGGGGTACACGTTTCTGACCGATACGAAGACCGTTGGGACGCTGTTTCATGCCGAGCACTTCGCCGATGGGATCATCGAGAGCGGCAATCTGATACAGACCTTCTGCGATCTGTGCGATGCGATCTTCTGTTAATAAAAGCCGGTCCAGAAGTCCCTGGGACATGCCATTTGTCCGGCCTTTTTCCATATCCTTTTCATTGGCAGCCAGGATCTCAGTTGCATGGAGCTTCAGATCGTCGGCAGATTTTCTTAGAATCTGATTTTTTTCTTCACTTTTGAGATGTTGCAGATCCGGTTTTGCGGCCTGCGCCCGTTTCCCGATATTATCCAGGTATTCCATATGTATTCTCCCTTCTGTAAGTTCCTGCCTGGCAGTACTTACCGGTAAATTGTTTTCTCTGTGATTACCACATCCGGCAGCAGATCAGTCGGTTCGGTGGGAACTTCCTCCATCATCTGGAATTCGAATGCCAGTGCTGCGGTAAAATGACTGGTGTGTCTGCTCAGATACCGGTCATAAAAGCCTCCGCCGTATCCTACCCGGTGGCGCTGATTGTCGAAGGCGACTCCCGGCATTATCATCAGTCCATCCTCTCCGTCTGCAACCGGAAGACTTGTTTTCGGTTCGCGGATACCAAAATATCCCGGTTCCAGATCCTCTGGCTGTGAGATCTGATAAAAGATCATATCTTCTCCGACAACTTTCGGAGCAGCCACTTTTTTCCCGAGACGGAATGCTTCTTTGATAATTCCGTCTGTCATAACTTCGTTTTTACAGTCTATGTACAGATAGATCCAGTCGCTTTCCTGGAAAGCAGGAAGTGAGAAAAGTTTCTGCCAGATCTTTGCACTGTTTTTACAGATAGATGCCGGATCCGTTTCTTTTCGGCGTCGGAAAATTTCTTTTCTAATGGCTTTCTTTGCTTCCATATTTTTCTCCCAGATTGGTGATGCTTCCGTCTTTTTCCTGGATGTTGATGTTATCCAGCTGAGAACGGAGGTTCATACGTACGCTTGCGATGAATTCTTTTCGAAGTTTATGTTGTTCTTTTTTTTCTTCCGGTGTCAGTTCCTGTATTTTTGCCTTTCTGGCAAGTTCGTTGATACGGTCAATTCCTTTTTGATCCATGTTTCTGTTCTCCTTTTACAGTATCCGTTCCAGAAAATCCAGAACGTAAAAATCATTTTTCTTATGGGACAGGAATAGGGTTCCATAAGGGCGTCCCTGTATGATCTTATGGATGACATGAAAGTCGGCACCGTTGGCGATGATCATATCAGTTCCGGCGGCACTCGCGATCTCGGCAGCAGTCAGTTTGGTTGCCATTCCACCGGTTCCTACGTTGCTTCCGGTACTTCCCTTTCCCATGGACAGCAGATGCTCATCCAGTTCTTCTACCACATCGATGAAAGTTGCTTCTGGATTTTTATGGGGATCATCGGTAAACAGCCCGTCAATATCTGAGAGAAGAATCAGAAGATCGGCACCTACCATAGCGGAAACCACTGCTGATAACGTGTCATTATCACCGAATTCAATTTCATAGGTAGATATGGTATCATTTTCATTTACGATGGGGATCGCTCCCATACGTAAGAGTTCTTCGAATGTATTTTTTGCATTTAATCGGTTCAGATTATTCAGAATCGTATGTTTGGTCATCAGAATCTGGCTGGCAACCTGGTTATATTCTGCGAATAATTTCTGATAGATCATCATGAGCTTTGCCTGCCCGATGGCTGCACATGCCTGCTTTTGTGCCATGCGCGATGGTTTTCTGTCATAACCCATAGTTTTACTTCCTACCATGATGGCACCGGAAGAAACTAGGATTACGTCTTTTCCCTGATTCCTCAGATCGCTGATTTCCCGAACCAGAACTTCCAGTTTGATCAGATCCAGATAGCCGGTATCCGGGTGGGTCAGGGAAGAAGAACCGATCTTGATGACGATACGTTTTTTATTTTTCAGTTTTTCACGAAATGTTGTGTTCATTCGTTTTTATCTCCTGCCTGTTTTACTGACATATTGGGATTGCTGGTGCAACCGCAATAATCTATATCATTGTACCGCACCAACGGAGAAAGTTCCAGTATTTTTTTAGCTGGAATAATTTTCGAGAAAACTGTAGAGTTCCTGACGTGAGTTCAGCCGATATTCCTCCTGGATTTTTTCACGGACAGACATCGGAAGACTCTCTTCGGAAATCTCCGTGGCCTCGTAGACAGAACCGTCCGGATGCTGGATAACAACCTTTCCGTCCACGATACGAACCAGATAAGAGGGCTGCAGGATCTGTTCTGTTTCCCGCAGCTGAGATGGCTGTATCTCTGAGGTATCGGAGCTTCCAAGCTGGTAGCTGAAATAGTATCCTGCAGTCAAAAGAAAAAGACAGGAACAGACGATTAATACGTAAGAGAATCGGCGCATATAGAACACTCCTTTTTCTTACAGTATCAGCGAATGATTCCTGTCTTATTCATAAATTTCAGCGTTTATTCAGTAAAAATAATCATTTTAATATTCAGTATCCGATGCTGCAGCTTCTTCTGCTGCTGCCTGTGCTTCACTGTCCTGTGTATCTGTGGAGGAAGCAGAGCTGTCATCGGAACCAAGAATCTCCACACGGTCTGCGTAAGTATCCTGAATAATACATACCCAGGTCTTACCGGTATCCATAGTGATCTGATTACCGTTGGTATCATAGTAGAAAGTAGCTCCCCATGGAGTGTGTTTTTTCCAGGTGATATCGATGGCCTTTCCGTTTACAATATATTTTCCTACATTTGGTTCATCAACGTCGATGTTCAGATAACCGTGTTCATCGTATTTTCTCCAGGAAGAATATTGCAGAATGATGTTTTTATAGGCGATCTGTTCTCCGGTCAGCTGATCAATCTGTTTGTCACCGTACTGGAAACGATAGTACAGTTTGTCTTCCGGATTGTATTCAAACCATGGCTCATTCAGGAAATATCCCGGTTTTACGACATTTGCTTCTGTCTCACCCGGAAGTTCCACTTCATCATCTACGCCGCAGAAGGCATAACCAGGCTGGAAGTCCTCAGCGTATTCCTGACTGTAGCCGTTGATCTCGATACCTTTCTGGATACCTTCAAAACTTGTATAAGCGTTGTGGGGAGATTTTCTGTCAGTGGTACGATAAAATACCTGATCACCGTATCCGGCCAGTCCACTGATATTATTTACCTCCGGTAATTCCAGGAAAGGAAGGGCATAAGCAGACTGTCCATAATGCGTATAGATCGCATCAAATCCTGAAGCGTAGAAAATATAATAATCACGACAGCTTCGTACGGAACCGATCTTTTCCAGATTATCATAATCTTCAAAGACACCCATCAGACGGGTGATTCCACCTTCCACAGGTGCTTCGTATACTACCCCGGCATTAGCAATACCGGCCTGTGGGCAGGCAGGTCTCAGATTGTTGAGCATAACAGCAACCGGGCGACGTCTTCCGATGGCTTCCGGTACATATTCTCCGGTCAGATAACTTACAACATAGCCATCCGGAATAGGATCTTCTGTGGGTTCCGGTTCTTCAGCAGCCATGGCAGTTGGTTCCGGTGTTACTTCTTCTGTTGGTTCCGGTGTTACTTCTTCTGTTGGTTCGGCGGAACCAGACTCGTTTTTCTGGCATCCGGTCAGCATGATACCACCTGCCAGCCCAAGGGCTATGATCAGTTTTGCATATTTTTTCATATGTGATCTCCTTTTCGTTGATAAAATTAATCTCTTCCAATCTGCAGCTGCTGCAGTGCTTTCTCTTGTTTCTGTTCCATGACAATACGTTCCTCATCAACCATATGGTCATACCCCAGAAGATGCAGCATACTGTGGGCAACTAAAAATGCGTATTCTCTTTTTACGCTGTGTCCGTAAGCTTCTGCCTGCTCCACTGCTTTCGGTATGGAGATCATGATGTCTCCCAGAAGAAGCTCTCCACTTTCCGGATCAAAGCAGCTGTCATCGTCTTCCAGCACAGAATAATCTGCAGGTGCCGGAAAATCAACCATAGGGAAAGACAGCACATCCGTTGCCCGGTCGATCTGACGATATTCCAGATTGGTCTTATGAATCGTTTCATTATCTGTGAGAACCAGGCAGACCTGTGATTCATAGGGACATCCTTCCTGATCCAGAACGGTTTCCATGACATCTTCTGCGACCTTCAGAAAATCAAAATCAAAGGTCTGTTCCTGTTCATTGGAAAAATCAATACTCATAACTGTTTCCCCTCCGTCGTTGATTTTTCGGTGATGCCGGTTTTTCCGGGTGTTTCTTTTCGTAGGCTTCATAGGCCTGTACAATCTTTTGTACCAGCGGGTGACGGACAACGTCTTTGCTGGTCAGCTGACAGATGGAGATCCCTTCTACTTTCTTCAGCACCTGAAGAGCCATCTCCAGACCGGATTTCTGACCGGAAGGAAGATCTTTCTGAGAAGAATCTCCGGTAATGATCACTTTGGATCCGAATCCGATACGGGTCAGGAACATCTTCATCTGTGCCGGAGTTGTATTCTGCGCCTCATCCAGAATAATAAATGCATTGTCCAGTGTACGACCGCGCATATAAGCGAGGGGGGCAACCTCAATCAGCCCTTTCTCCATATTTTTTGCAAAGCTTTCCGGTCCCATGATCTGATACAGTGCATCATAGAGTGGGCGCAGGTAGGGATCCACCTTACTTTGCAGGTCGCCGGGAAGAAATCCCAGTTTTTCTCCTGCTTCGATGGCAGGACGGGTCAGGATGATTCTTCCTACTTCGTCATTTCGGAATGCTGTGATCGCCATTGCCATGGCAAGGTAGGTTTTACCGGTACCGGCAGGCCCTACGCCGAAAACGATCATATCTTCCCGGATCTTATCCACATATGCTTTCTGTCCCAGCGTTTTTGGCTTGACCGGTCTTCCGTTGATCGTGTGACAGATACAGTCTTTATCCATCTCCACAAGCGGAGCTTCTTTCTCTTCCATGGTCAGTGACAGTGCATAATCCACATTCTGACTCTGAATGGTATTTCCTCTGACAGAAAGCCCCAGCAATTCCCGGATGATCTTTTCCGCTTTCTGCACATTTGGTGCAGGCCCTACGATCTTTAATATGCCGTCACGGGAAATCAGTGTTACCTGTAAGGTGCGTTCGATCTTTTTTATATGTTCGTCAAACTGTCCGAAGATATTTCTTTCATGTTCTGCCGGAATTTCTATCAGCTGTTCGATGATTCTTGCCGCCATTCATCTTGTCCTTTCGTAACTGTTTTTCTTTTAAAATGTCAACACAGACATTCTATCCTTTTATTTTACCACCTTTTTAGTGGAATTGAAGCCCTTTTTATGATTTTTCTGTATTTTCTGTATGCATATTGTTAATGTTCAATGGTAATATCCCGCGAAGCGTGTTACCGGGAACGGAGCAAACAGTAACTGTATATCGCTTCTGTACCGTGAAATATCTCACCGAACACAGCGTGGATAACAGGAAAAATCAGTTTGTTTCGGAAACAGAAGACGTGGAATCCGGAAGTGCTTTCCGGACTATCGGAGTTTTTTCGCTTCCGGGAATCTGTATGATCACATAGCCCTGTGAACGGCATCTGTTTGCAGTGAGTCTGGTACGGATATTCCGGGAAAGAATCAAGGCATCTTCGCGTACGAGATTTTTCAGGAAATTTTGCAGATGTTTTTGTGAAAGTTCCAGAGATTCTTTCGGTGTATAGCAGTAGGATTTTTTTTCATAGGGAACGGTTATGATTTTTCCCACGGTGACTGGCAGGTAAAAACTGGGGGTAAGGGTCAGTCGGCGTTCGATGCGATAAATTTCAGAATTATTTTTTGGGGCATGATACCAGGAGATATCGGTTCCGAATAATGTAAAAAAAGGATAGCTTTCTTGCTCTCCGGGATAAGATTTTACAGTGACCGTCCGGGAAAATTCATCATAATAAGGAAATTGAGTTTTTATAACGATATCTGCATCCGCACGCACATATTCGTAACGTTGTATCTGACTGTCATTATCCAGGATTGCAACCGAACCAGATACAAGAATATCTCCTTTTTTACAGACATCTCCCGGCTTTACCTGTGGCATTCCCATACGGGTGATGATACTTACTACGGTGCCATTCCACGGAGCGGTAAGATCCCAGCTAGTGAGGGTGTTCGTTAAGACATCCGTTGGCTGCGGGATTTCGTCATTTTCTCTGATATCAATAATCAGACAGGTTCCTTTAAGCTTTGCAGATACCCAGACAACACCGGGAAAGGCCTGCCGGATTTTCTGCATCAGCTTCTGACAGTCTACATTTTTCTTTGCCATACCACAGCGGATATCCCATTCGGATAATGTGTCCAGGAGAACAGGTGTGGTATAATAACGGTTTCCTGTGATCTGAATATCCCAGATACGAAGGGAACATACAAATAACAAAAAAAAGCCAAGAAATATTCCGAGAAAAAAAGCCTTTCTTTTTCGTGCATGAAGTAAAAAGAAAGGCAGACCGTTTTTAGATAAGATATGGATCCGGGCATCTGTTTTCCGGCGAAACCGGCCAAGACGCAGGAAATCTCTGGCAGAGAGTTCCATTTCATAGAAGGAAGCTTCCTGGGTAAGATTTCGAAGAGGAATCCGATTATGTACACAGAGACTGAAAAACCGATCCGGTGCAGGGCTTTCCAGACGAATGCGAACGTAGCCGCGGATATATTTTTTTATAGAATCCAAGAACGTACCTCCCGATCGTCGCAGTCAGATTTCATACAAAACAGATGTGATCTGTCCTGTTACTTTCATCTCAAGTGCTGTGTAGTAAAGAACGCTGAGGGAAACTCCCTGAATGCGTATTCTTCCATTTGCGGTCAGTACTAAAAGATGATCGGAACGGTATTCCAGGATACTTCGGTAATTTTCCAGAAGAATCTCCCGTTCACCAATCAGTGTGATGATACATCCATGATATGCCAGATCGCCGGGAAGTTCCAGCAGATCAGCCAGACACTCTCTCACTGTTGTTATTTTTATTTTTTTCACAGGATGCTCCCGGTGTTTATTATTCAGTTTATGAGAATTCGCCGATCTTTATGCTTCCCGGAGGAAAATCAGTGAGAACCAGAGAACCATCTGTTCTCCCATATAATAATCCATGTGATTTTCTTCGATATTTTTGGTCAACAGGATCCCATGACTTTCAATACAAGGATGCATCAGATCCGGGTGGTTACAGGATTTTTTTGGATATGTGCATTTCTCACAGATGGAACAGGAATCCGTGGACAGTGTATAGCATCGCCAGGCATCCTGTTTTAAAAATGCTTCGATTTTTGCAGTGATCTCCTCATGCTCCTGTTTGGTAGCAAGCAGAGCATCCATATTGGAATAATCCGGCACTTCTGCCACAGAAGAAAATAAAAGGGCATGTGTGTACTGCTGGCACCGTTCTCTGCATTTGTCCACAGTTCCTACTGCCGGTGGACATGACCAGGATTTTCCATATCTTGGACATTCCCTCTTACAGATGGTGCGTACTTTGTCATTGAATTCAATATCATCAATGGAAAGAAAGGTATACTGATAAATGGGAAATTGTGTAATATAGTTTTCTATTGATTGAAAGTTCATAAATACTCCTTTTTTACTTAAATCATTACGTTCTATTATACCGTCTGTACCGCCAGAATACAAGTGGTGAATACCGGACCGCTCTCTGGCATATACAGTAAAGACAGAAAAAGAAAAGAGTACCTATGAAATATTTAAATTGTATCAAACAATGGCTGCACACAGGAAAAATAATCCGGGAAACAGACTTTCTTACCTGTTGTGTGGTACTGATTGCCTGTTTTTTTGTCGGCGCGGCGATACACTGTCACACAGAACAGGAGCATCTGGAGACTTCCGGACAGATTCTGCATCCTGAGACAGAGAACTGGGGACTTGGTTTTGGGCAGACCGGAGAAAAACCGACAGGAAATGTATCAGCAGAAGAATTGAAAAAGTATCATGCCGCCTATATGGATCCAACGGATGAAAAAGTCATCTATCTTACTTTTGATGCCGGATATGAAAATGGTAATACACCGGCGATTCTGGAGGCATTGAAAAAGCATGATGTAAGCGCAACTTTTTTTGTGGTGGGAAATTATCTGGAAACCAGTCCGGAACTCGTTAAGCAAATGGTGGCTGAAGGCCATACTGTAGGAAATCATACCTTCCACCATCCGGAAATGTCAAAAATTTCTGATGCAGCTTCCTTTGAAAAAGAACTAAAGGACGTAGAAACACTCTATCAGAAAATTACAGGAGAAGAACTTACCCGCTTCTACCGTCCACCGCAGGGGAAATATAACACACAAAATCTGCAGATGGCCGGCGATCTTGGATATAAGACATTTTTCTGGAGCCTTGCCTATGTGGACTGGATCCAGGATCAGCAGCCCACAAAAGAAGCTGCCTTTGATAAATTATTAAAACGGATCCATCCGGGAGCGGTCGTACTGCTTCACAGTACTTCTTCTACGAACGCGCAGATTCTGGATGAACTTCTGACAAAATGGGAAGAAATGGGCTATCATTTTGCACCATTGTCGGAACTGGCAGAGAAGATTTAAAGGAAACTGCAAAGATGTTTCAGAGCCGGAAGAAGCTGACAGGAGGTATATTCCCGAACGAAAAAAAGATCAGCCGGTTGCTGTCTGCAAAACAACCGGCTGATCTTTTTTCCGTTAGATTTCGGTTTACTTGTGATAAGGCTGATTGGTCATGATCCGGTAAGAACGATAGATCTGTTCTAACAGAATTACCCGCATCAGCTGGTGGGGAAAAGTCATTTTTGAAAAACTCAGGGCATAATCGGAACGCTTCACAAGTGCATCACCAAGTCCGATCGAACCACCGATTACAAAACAGATATGGCTCTGTCCCCGGATACCCAGATTTTCCAGCTGACGGGAAAATGCAACAGAATCCAGCATCTTTCCGCCTATTTCAAGGGTGATCACATAATCATCATCCCGGATATATCGCATCAGACGTTCCCCTTCTTTATCCCGGATACTTTTTTCCACTACTTCACTGGCATGGTCCGGTGTTTTTTCATCAGACACTTCGATAATCTCCAGTTTGCAGTATTTGCTGAGACGTTTCGAGTATTCGGCAATGGCATCGCGGAGAAATTTTTCTTTGATTTTTCCTACAGTCAACAATGTAATTTTCATAGCTGAATTATATTTCCTTTACATACTCGGATACGCATTCTGGCGGCTTGCAAAATATTCACGTTTCAGCTCCAGAAACAGCTCTGCATTTGTCGCCTGAACATATGGGTTGACATAGAAAATTGCCAGCAGTCCACAGGTACACAGAGACAGCAGGGACCACCCGAGAAACGAAAGATCCAGCACAAAGGTATTCCACTTCTGTCCATACATCAGTTCTTTGCTGAGGCGGAATGCATCCTGTCTTGTCATGTTCGGGTCATCTGCCAGAAGGTAGGGAACCATACGGTATTCGTAGGCTTTTACGATACCAGGTACAATCAGAAGCAGGGACCACAGACCAATAAAAAGTTTCCGTAAAAATAAAGTCAATACGGTTTTTCCGTACATGGCCTTCTGAAAGGCAAATCCCAGCCGTCCTACCGTTGGCTGATATTCAGAATTTTCCATAAAGAAACGGCAGCCACCGACTTCCAGAGGATTGAAAAGGAAAATCCCAAGTAAAGCACTGACGATCATGACACCACCTACGACAACTGCGATGATTCCACTTACCAGCATACCGGGAATGGAAGTACCGGAGTTGTAATAAAAGTGTCCGAGGTCTCCGTCATCAAAGTATTCTGTATAATAAGAATCATCGGAAGTGCCGGAAGAAGTTATCTGATTCCAGCTGTTGGATACAGCACTTCCGCCACCGCTGACAAATAACATCAGAATAAATGCAACAAGTACGCTGCGCCAGTAGTTTCTCTGAAAGGCTGCTTTGCCTCTCTCTTTCAATTCAAATCTTGTCCACATCATGTTGTTCTCCTTTTTCATATAAAAGTATCTGTGTTTTGGTTTCATTATAACATGGAATCTATTGACTCACAAGCAGACTGGAAAATATTAAGAGAAAAGAAAGAGTTTACATAACAATATTATGGTAACTTAAAATGCGTTTTAGGAAACGTATCTGACTGTGAGGATACTGAACAGTTGCAAGCACATTTTCCAGTAAAGTAAAACTGCCGGAAGACTTCTGTATAGAAAATTCTTCCGGCAGTTAAAATCAATCCTGCTTGATTTTATTTTGCTTTGTTTTTGATGAACTCATCGATTCCTTTTGCGGCTGCTTTACCGGCACCCATAGCCAGGATAACAGTAGCTGCACCGGTAACTGCATCACCACCGGCATATACACCTGCTTTGGATGTGGCACCTGTCTCATCATCAGCAATGATACATTTTCTCTTGTTAATGTCCAGACCAATGGTAGTAGAAGAAATCAGCGGGTTCGGAGAAGTTCCCAGGGACATGATAACAGTATCTACGTCCATCTCAAACTCGGAACCTTCGATGACAACCGGACGTCTTCTTCCGGATGCATCCGGCTCACCCAGTTCCATACGAACACATTTGATTGCTTTTACCCAGCCTTTTTCGTCTGCAATGATTTCTGTCGGGTTAGTCAGCAGATCGAAAATAACGCCTTCTTCTTTTGCGTGATGTACTTCTTCACGTCTTGCAGGCAGTTCTTCTTCACTTCTTCTGTATACGATATGTACCTCAGCACCAAGACGAAGAGCAGTTCTTGCAGCATCCATAGCTACGTTACCACCGCCGACAACAACAACTTTCTTTCCGGTTACGATCGGTGTGTCGTGGTCATCGCGGAAAGCTTTCATCAGGTTACTTCTTGTCAGGTATTCATTTGCGGAGAAGACACCGTTGGATACTTCACCCGGGATACCCATGAACATCGGCAGACCCGCACCGGATCCGATAAATACTGCTTCGAATCCTTCATTTTCCATCAGTTCATCTACAGTAGTGGATTTACCGATGATAACGTTGGTGTTGATCTTAACACCGAGAGATTTTACATTTTCAACTTCTGCTTTTACAACTTTATCTTTTGGCAGACGGAATTCCGGAATACCATAAACCAGAACACCACCAGCCTGATGCAGTGCTTCAAAGATAGTTACATCGTAACCAAGTTTTGCCAGATCTCCTGCACAGGTCAGACCGGAAGGACCGGAACCGATAACTGCAACTTTATGACCGTTTTTCTCTGCCGGAGCTTCCGGTTTGATACCGTTTTCTTTGGCCCAGTCAGCTACGAAACGCTCCAGTTTACCGATGGATACCGCTTCGCCTTTGATACCACGGATACATTTTCCTTCACACTGTGTTTCCTGTGGACATACACGACCACAGACTGCAGGCAGTGCACTGGACTGTCCGATTACTTTGTATGCTTCTGCAAAGTTACCTTCTTTCACTTCTTTAATGAACGCAGGAATATTGATGCTTACCGGACATCCCTGAACGCATTTGGCATTTTTACAGGTCAGACATCTGGAAGCCTCTTCCATAGCTTCTTCTTTGTTATATCCAAGACATACTTCATCAAAGTTTGTTGCTCTTACTTTCGGTGCCTGCTCTCTTACAGGTACTTTTTTTAATACGTCACCCATTATTTGTCACCTCCGCACTGTCCGCATCCGCCGTGATGAGTATCACCCTCACGCAGTTTTAATAACGCTCTTCCTTCTTCTGTTTTGTACATCTGCTGTCTCTGCATAGCAAGATTCCAGTCAACCAGATGTCCGTCAAATTCAGGACCGTCTACGCATGCGAATTTTACTTCGTCACCAACGATGACACGACAGGCACCGCACATACCGGTACCGTCTACCATGATCGGGTTCATGGAAACGATAGTAGGAATATTATATTTCTGAGTGGTCAGGCAGCAGAATTTCATCATGATCATCGGTCCGATAGCTACACATTTTGTATAAGTTTTTCCTTCGGCGATCAGATCATCGATTACTTTTGTTACCATGCCACTTCTTCCATAAGATCCGTCATCTGTTGTAATATACAGGTTGCCTGCTACAGCTTCCATCTCTTTTTCCAGAATGATCAGGTCTTTGGTCTTTGCACCAACGATAACATCGGCATCAATACCATGTTCATGCAGCCATTTTACCTGTGGGTAAACCGGCGCAGTACCAACTCCACCTGCTACAAACAAGATTTTTTCCTTTTTCAGTTCTTCTGGATCTTCGTTCACGAATTCGGACGGACATCCCAGAGGTCCTACAAAATCTTCAAATGAATCTCCTGCCTGGAGTTTTGCAAATTTTTCTGTAGATGCTCCGATTGGCTGGAATACAATTGTTACAGTACCAGCTTCTCTGTCGTAATCACAGATTGTCAGAGGAATACGCTCTCCTGCATCGTCCTCTTTTACAATGATAAACTGACCTGGCTGACAGTGTTTTGCTACCATCGGTGCTTCTACAACCATGAGATATACAATCTCATTCAGTTTTTCCGCTTTGATAATTTTGTACATAACATCCTCCTAGTTATTTTTATTTTAACACGGCACAATTTCATAGGGTAACGTGTTATAATCCTCTGTCTATTTTGCCATAAAAATGTAGAAAAATCAATAGCTTCTATTTGGCTTCTGTAAGTTTGTAAATTGCGCTGCCCGGACTGCTGACTTTATTGTGTTCGTCGACAAGAATCGCATAGAAAGTATGTGTTCCTTTTAACATCTTTACAGGCTGATCTTCCTGATACAGTTCGTCGGCAATCGTTGGTTTTTTGTCAAATGCATAATATGCTCTGCATCCTTTTGGAACAATGATATAGATATTGGTATCCATGTCCGTGGTAAAGCTTCCGGATGACGGAGAAATCTGCGGCGGGTCAGGAGCTTCGTAAGCAATCGTATATGTTTTGCTGACAATATCGCTTGTAATTCCCTTTTTGTTCACTGTAACCGCTTTGATAATGGTCTGACCTTCTTTGAGTGCAATACTGTCGGTATACAGATTACTTGAGGAAGTCGGATCTGTTCCGTCGGTGGTATAATAAATCTGATCTTCGTCCTCTTTGGAATATAAAGAAAGAGTTTTCGGCTCGTCATAGCTGCCATCTGGAAGACTGAATACCGGATTCTTACTGATATAAGCAGAAAATTTATTCAGTATGTCATCATTATCACAGCTGTCCAGCAGATTTTTCACTTCATCGGGCTGATCATTTTCCATATATATTTTGATGAGCTGATTATAAGCGGATTGGTTATCCGGTTCCAGACGAATAGCATCCTGAAGCGTTTTGATTGCCTGATCCGTCTTTTCCAGCTTAACCTGTACCTGTGCCAGAAGAAGTTTTGCATCAACGTCCGAATCATCCAGACTGACAGCACGTTCTACAAATTTATAGCTTTCTTCGTATTTGTGATTGGAAAATGCAGTATCTGCCATGCGGATTTGGTAATCAAAATCGTTGTAATTTTTTTTGTCCATACCAAGCTTGAAAAACAGACCGGCAGCAACCAGAACAAGAACACCGGCGACAGATACCAGGATCATCCGTTTCTTCTTCGCTTTTTTTCGACGGCGGTTCTCAGCTGCGATCGCTGCACGCTTTCTGGCAGCGGCGGCTTCTGCTTGTTCTTTTTCTTTTTTCAGTTTTTCCTGAACCATATAATCGCCAAAGGAATCATAATCAGGAACCCATTGTACTTCCTGACCGCAATTCAAACAGAAAAGTCGTCCTTCTTCAATCGGCTCTCCACAATTTGAACATCTCATTTTTATTCTCCTTTAAAAAAATATATGTTATAAACATTCTTCAATATAAGTATCAAATTCTTCCATCGACATCAGAACTTTTCGTGGCTTCGTCCCCTCTTCCGGACCTACGACACCGGCTTCACATAACTGATCCATTATGCGGGCAGCCCGGTTAAAGCCGATCTTGAACATACGCTGTAACATTCCAATAGAAGCTTTGTCTTTATCAATGATAAATTTTCCTGCATCTACGAAATAAGCATCCAGATCCTGTCCGGAACCTGATCCGGAAGTGCTGCTTTGAGAAGCATTCATCATATCAGTGATCTTACTGTCATATACCTGATCCGTCTGATGATTGTCTGTGAGAAATTCCACAACTTTTCCCACTTCTTTATCTGATACAAAAGCTCCCTGCAATCGCACCGGCTTCTGATATCCCTGTGGATAATAAAGCATATCTCCTTTTCCCAGAAGTTTTTCTGCTCCATTCATATCCAAAATCGTTCTCGAATCCACACCCGAAGATACAGAAAAAGCAATACGGGATGGCATGTTTGCCTTGATCAGTCCTGTGATGACATTGACGGATGGCCGCTGTGTAGCAATAATCAGATGAATACCGGCTGCTCTGGCCAGCTGAGCCAGACGGCAGATCGCATCTTCTACTTCGCCAGGAGCTACCATCATAAGATCTGCCAGCTCGTCTACAATGATCACGATCTTTGGAAGTTTCTGAGGTTTGTTTTCGTCTTCTATATCAGACAGCTGCTCCACTTTCGCATTATATCCTTTCAGGTCACGAACGTTGTATTCTGCGAATTTGTTATAGCGGTCAGTCATTTCTGCCACAGCCCAGTTCAATGCGCCGGCAGCTTTTTTCGGGTCAGTGACTACCGGAATGAACAGATGTGGAATACCATTATAGACACTTAACTCCACTACTTTCGGGTCAATCATGATCAGCTTTACTTCATCGGGTCTGGCTTTATAGATGATACTCATGATCAGAGTATTGATACACACGGATTTACCGGATCCGGTAGCACCGGCAATCAGCAGATGGGGCATCTTACCTATATCTGCGACAACTGTTTTTCCTCCAATATCTTTACCGACGGCAAATGCAAGTTCAGATGAAAATTCTCGGAATTCCTTTGTCTCTAACAGATCCCGAAGCATAACCGGACTGTTGGTAGCGTTTGGAACTTCTATTCCGACAGCTGCTTTTCCGGGGATTGGTGCTTCGATTCGAATATCGGCAGCTGCAAGATTCAACTTGATATCATCTGCCAGTCCTACAATTCTACTGACTTTGACACCCTGTTCCGGCTGCAATTCATATCGGGTCACAGTTGGCCCGCAGCTTACATTGGTAATGGTTACGTTTACACCAAAATTGTGCAGGGTTGTCTGCAATTTCATGGCAGTTTCACGCAGATGGTCGTCAGAATCTCCGGATGCATTTCGATCGCCTCGTTTCAGAAAATCAACCGACGGAAAAACATATTCTTTTTTTACAGGTTCTCTGGCGATTTCCTGCTGAATATTTTCTATACCATTTGCTATCTCTTCCTGCGAGGAACGCGGCTTTCTGTTACGGGTGGCTTTTTCCGTATGAGATTCTGTAACAGTATCCTGCTCTTTTGATATATCCGGGTCTGCCTGTACTTCGTCGCTTGTAACAGGTTTTAATTCCTGTACATCAAACGGAAGCTCCTGCCGGATGGCATTGACAGGTTCTTCAGGGACAGGGGCAGGTGCAGGACGTTCGATATGAATCTCCGGCATGGCGGGAGAAGTCGCGTTTGCTTTTGCGGCTTCACGGGCCAGTCTGCGTTCTTCCCGTTGCTTTTGTTTTTCTTTTTTTATATTTTCTTTCGCGTTTTCTTTTTCCGGAACAGTATTGTTTTCTTTTCCTTTTGGCAGCTTCGTCTCTTCCAGTGCAAACACTCCACGTTCTTCTACTCGACGGGCGTGATTTTCACGTGCTTCCTGATATACCTTTTCACCGGTTTTCTTTAATGGCGCAAGAACCGTATGCTGCGTGATAATGATCACAGAGATGATCAGAAAAATAAACATCAGCACATAAGCACCTGCAGTACCAAAGGAAACACATAAAAACTTTGCTGTTGCACCACCGATGATTCCGCCGCCGGTTTTGTGCTGTGAACAATAAGTATAATATCCGCTTACCGTATCTCCCTTCAGACAGCCGAGAGTAAACAGGTGAATCAGTGTAGCAAGACACCAGAATGCCAGTGCGACACCCCAGAGTTTCCGAGACATCAGGTCATTGTCATAATTTGCGATAGCAAATGCAGTTCCCATAAACAGAACTACCGGAAACAGATAGGCCATCCAGCCGAACAGTCCGAAAAAAAACTGACTGATAACAGTTCCTACTTTTCCACCGATATCAAAATTGCTGATCACCAGCAGTACGGAAACAGCCAGTGTGATCAAAATCGTGATCTCTGTAACCAGCTCCCGGTTATACGCCTGTTTCTGGCGCTTTTTAGCGGAAGGTGTTTTTTTACGGGTTGTTTTCCTTCCGGCAGTACTCTTTTTTTTTCGTGTCCCCGTTGACGGCATAGATGTTATCTCCTCCCCTTATCTGATATGCTCTACACAAAATAACAGACGATCGCAAGAATCCCCATGATAAAACAATAGATGGAAAAAATGCGAAGTTTTTTCTTCTTTATAAAAGCCAGCATAAATCGAATGGAAAAATATCCGACGACAGCTGCGGTGAGCATACCTGCTGTATAACTGAATCCAAGAGACCAGGTGACAGATTTTGATTCCAGTTTTCCACATTCAAGAATCATAGCACCCAGGATTGCCGGAATCGATACAAGATAAGAATATCGAATGGCGAAACCGCGGCGAAAACCGCATAAAAATCCGGCGGTTATAGTGATACCGGAACGGGAAATTCCGGGAATCACACTGATTCCCTGGCATACGCCGATAGCGAGAGCCTGAGGAACTGTAATATGCTTTGGCAGCTTATTCCCCAATTGCCAGTTGTCAACTACGAGCAGTAAAACTGCAGTGATAAGCAGACCAAGTCCGGTGACCGGAAGGGAAGAACTCCACCGGTCAACAAGATTCTGCAGCAGATATCCAAGGATACCGGTTGGTATTGTAGAAATCAGGATCATCGCAACCATGGTGCGGTAATTGTTACAAAGAATCTTGCGATAGGGTGTTGTCTGTGCACTATGCATCTTATTATCAATATATATTTTAAAATTGGCAGTCAGATCCTGAAAAATATGTATGGTTTCCACCAACATACGGAACAGATCGTTTTTAAAAACCAGACAAATAGCGATCAGTGTACCAAAGTGCAGCAACACATGAAAAAGTACATCGGTATCTGTTCGGATATTTAATAAATTTTCTAAGATGACCAGATGGCCGGAACTGCTCACCGGCAAAAATTCCGTAAGCCCTTGGACAATTCCCAGAATCATGGCGTCAAAAAAATTCATGGTTATCCTCATTTATTGTTTATTTGTATGCTTCTCTTACATCAAAATATTATTATATCATAAAAATACGGGAGATACAATCTCCCGTCTCTCTTTTCGGATGAAAATCTGAACTTTTAGAAATTAAGCAGCCATGATTGGAGAAAAAGAAATCAGAACTCCGCAAAGTATTGCCAGGGTAATGGCAAGTACGGTAATTACAAAAAAGAGGGGACTTTTTTTATCTTTGACAAGAAGTCGTCCGCACTGTGGACAGTGAGTTAGGCTGTTTTCAAATAACAGCGCACACTCTGTACAACGTTTCATAGCCTTGTTCCTCCGAATACATAAACTTATCTGTCTCCTCATTTTAACACGAATCGATCGACAGAACAACTATATGTTTTTCTTCATCAGTTCTTTTAGCTTATTCAGTGCATCCCGGATACCACCGATCTCGTTGATCAGGCCTTCCCGGACAGCATCCTCTCCTTCTAACATGGTTCCGACATCTTTGACCAGCATAGAGGTATCAAGCATCAGTTCTTCCAGACGTGGCTGAGTGATATCGGAATGCGCGGCGATAAAACCGGTGATTCTGTCCTGGGTTTTTTCCATGTTACGATAGGTCTGCATAACACCAATGAACATACCATTTGTGCGCACGGGATGAAGAACCATGGTCGCGCTTGGGACGATGAAACTGTAATCAGCAGAGACGGCAAGAGGAACACCGATGGAATGCCCGCCTCCCAGAACCAGTGATACGGTTGGCTTGCTGAGTGATGCGATCATCTCTGCGATAGCAAGTCCGGCTTCCACGTCACCGCCTACCGTGTGCAGAAGAATCAGGATTCCTTCAATTTGTTCATCATCCTCAATCAGAGCAAGCCGCGGAAGAATTTCTTCATATTTGGTGGATTTGGTACGATCTCCCAGAGATTCATGCCCTTCCACTTCTCCGATGATGGTGAGCAGATGAATCCGGCTTTCCAGGGGGGCAGCGTTATCTATCGGTTCTGCTTCTGGCTGAAGCTTTTGTTTCGTTTCCTGTTTGTCCATATTCGGCATCTCCTTTTACTTTCTGTGAACTGTCAGTGTTCCCAATCAGTATGGACAGTTATGGACAAAAAAATACGCCGGAGACATGGGAAACCATGCCCGGCGTAAAATATTGTTGTTTTATTCGTCCCAGTTATGATATACAGCCTGTACATCATCATCATCTTCCAGAAGATCCAGAGTTCTCTGCAGATTTTTAACAGCAGTTTCATCTGTCAGTTCCACATAATTCTGCGGAATCATGGTAACTTCTGCCTCTGCCATTACCACGCCTTCTTTTTCCAGAGTTTCACGGACAGTGGAGAAATCGTCCGGATCGGTGATGATCTCATAACAGTCATCCTCTTCGGAAAAGTCTTCTGCACCGGCATCCAGAGCCATCATCATCAGGTCATCAGCTTCCATCTCGCAGTCTTCCTTTGCAACAATGATCTGACCCTTTTTATCGAACATGAAAGATACACATCCAGGAGTACCAACGTTTCCGCTTCCCTTTGTGAAGGCACTTCTTACGTTTGCAGCAGTACGGTTTTTGTTGTCGGTCAGGGTATCTACGATGATCGCGATACCGTTCGGACCATAGCCTTCATAGGTGATCATTTCGTAGTTATCGGCATTGGCATCACCGGCTGCTTTCTTGATACCGCGTTCGATGGTATCATTCGGCATGTTGTTTGCTTTTGCTTTTGCGATGACATCACGCAGCTTGCTGTTGTTTTCCGGATCCGGACCGCCCTCTTTTACGGCAATTACGATCTCACGGCCGATAATTGTAAAGATTTTTCCTTTTTTTGCATCATTCTTTTCTTTCTTGTGTTTGATATTGGCAAACTTAGAATGTCCTGACATAATATAAACTCCTTTTTCTATTGTATTTTTTCTACTCTTATTTTTTGAATAATATTGTCTTCAACAGAAAGAATCTGGAAACAATATCCATTCGCATTTATCTCTTTATCTTCAGCTGTCGGAATGTGCCCCAGCAGTGAAGTAAGATATCCGTTTAAGGTTTCAAAAGCATGATCACCAAGGTCGATACCCAGGACTTCTTCCACATCATCCAGTGGTGTCAGACCATCCATCAGAATACTTTCGTCGAACTGTGGCTGGATAAATTCTTCGGATTCGTCATATTCATCGAAGATGTTTCCTACAATCTCTTCTAGAATATCTTCCATCGTTACCAGTCCGGCGGTCTGACCGTATTCATCGACAACAATTGCAATATGGATTTTTTTCGTCTGCATTGCCTGAAAGAGAGAATCTATTCCACGGGTTTCCGGGATATAAGCGACGGAACGAACCAGCTTTGGAATCTGCATCAGGCTTTTGGCTTCATATTCTGCCCGATTCTGATGTTCCATGGCATCTTTGATATGGATAAATCCAACAATATTATCGATATCTTCATGGTATACCGGATAACGGGAATTACTGTGTTCCGACATATATACAATGGCATCCTTTAGCAGGGTAGTATCGTCCAGCGCATTGATATTTTTCCGGTGAGTCATAATATCTTTTGCTGATTTATCATGGAATTCCATGATATTCTGGATCATCTCCGCTTCGCTCTCCTGAATGACACCCTGTTCATGGGCTTCATCTACAAGATCAATGATTTCATCTTCTGTTACATCATCTTCTGTGTGATTCGGATCAATACCAAACAGGCGTACGGTGAGATTGGTTAAAAGTTCCATCAATTTTGTAATCGGCCAGGCTAGAATAATACCTGCCTGCACCATATGTACCATCCGATAAGCGGAAGCTGCTGCATGTCGAGAACAGATTCTTTTTGGTACCAGAATGCCGAAAGTGGCCAGTAAAATCAGATCCACAAAAAGTACCAGTATACACAGTATGATCTTTCCGGGGTTTTCGGTGAAAAAGACACCTGCAGCGGTAGCAGAAAGACTGACAGATACTGTCTTCATAATGCTTTTCAATTGTACATAACCTACCAGAAAGCTTAACAATATATGGTAAAACTGTACGGTTTGGATCAGTGATCCAGGGGCATTCATAATGTGAAGGAGAAGTTTGCTTTTTTTGTCTCCCTGTTCCGCTTTGTCTTCTATCTCATTTTCATTGAGGTTCTGGATCGCGGAACCGAATCCGTAAAAAATACTGTTGATTACTATAAACAGCAGAAATAACATCCACCCGGCGACCGGATTATCACTACTATCCATATACACTCCTTTTTTCTGTGCGTATTATTAAGATCATAAGGCATAAGCACACAGTTATGCCCGAAAAAGTATATCACCTTACTATTTATTCGTCAAGCAACTCCATGTTATGTAGGAAGTTCCAGACTGATTTTCAGTGCTTTGTTTACTTTTGCAAGGGCTTCCGGATCCAGATGACAGATCTTGTCTTTCAGCCTTTTTTTATCAATGGTGCGCAGCTGTTCGAGAAGAATGACGGAATCCCTGACAATGTCGTAAGCAGATGCGTTGATCTCGATGTGCGTAGGCAGTTTGGCTTTATTCATCTTGGAAGTAATGGCAGCACAGATCACTGTCGGGCTGTGTTTGTTCCCGATATCGTTCTGGATGATGAGTACCGGACGGATCCCTCCCTGCTCACTTCCCACCACCGGACGAAGATCCGCATAATAAATATCTCCTCTTCTTATATTCACATTCTCCACACTCCGATTCCTATGTTCTGTCAGAAATTTCTGACATCTATAGTATTTCCTTGTTTATCCGGTGTATGCAGGTATATAAGAAATTTATCGATGGATGTTCGCTATTCGGCAGGTAGTAATCCGTAAGGTATTTCTATAACTGTGAAGGTACTGAATCATTACACATGGATGATTTTACAGATAGATTCTCGGTACACGCTTTGTGATACAGCAGATCAGTTCGTAGGAAAAACGACCGGACAGATCACCCAGTTCTTCTGCGGTGATCGTGCTGCCGTGGTCAGTTCCGAGTAATGTTACTTCTGTTCCGCGAACTGCTTCCGGAATGTCAGACACATCAACCATGAACTGATCCATACAGACTCTGCCGATAATCGGTGCTTTCTTTCCGTTGATCAGTAAGTATCCCTTATTGGAGAGGGATCGTGGATAACCGTCCGCGTAACCGACCGGAATGGTTGCGATCCTTGTAGAATCTCTGGTTGTGACAAAGGTTCCGCCATAACTTACTGCTACTCCTGCTTCCACTTCTTTTACGAAAGAAATATGACTTTTCAGTTCCATTACCGGTTGCAGTGCCACGCCCGGATTAACGACTTCGTCAGACGGTGCGATACCATAAAGTGTAATTCCCGGACGTACGGCATCGAGATCACCCTCACGGTGCCAGAGGATTCCTGCACTGTTGTTACAGTGACGGATCGGAATCCGAATACCGGCTTCTTCCAGCAAAGTCAGAAATTCCTGATAGTTTGCGAATTGCTGATGGGCAGAGGTCAGATCCTGTTCGTCTGCTCTTGCAAAATGAGTAAACGCACCTTCGATCGTAATTCCCGGAAGTTTGCTGATCCGCAGGATCTCAGGAAGGCTTTCTTTGGGATGACGAAAACCGATTCGTGTCATACCGGTATCAAATGCCAGATGGATCGGATGTACTTTACCTGCTTTCTGAGCCTCCTGAGATATCTTTTCAGCTGTTTCATAATCAAACACTGCCGGACGGATATCCAGTTTCACCAGTGTCTGATAATCTTCCGGAAAGACATAACCGAGGATCAGTATAGGTTTTTTTAAACCGGCATCGCGGAGTTCTTCGGCTTCCGGTACATTGGCTACCGCATATCCCCAGATGTAGTCTTTTCCTTCCATAAGATGTGCCACAGGAACTGCTCCATGACCGTAAGCATTGGCTTTGATCACACCAATCATCCTGGTTCCTGGTGTAAGATTTTTTTTCATGTTTTCCAGGTTTTGTTCCAGCGCATCCAGATGGATGGCGGCATAGACCCGACTGTTTTTTTTCATAATTTATTTTCTCCTGTATGTTCAATTCTGACTGTCCATTTTCTGCAGCTGTGCTTCAAGACCGGAAAGAATATCTGTAGCTTTCATGGAACGAGCTCCTTTGGCAGAGGCGGCCTGATCGCCGGCAAGCCCGTGAAGCCATACCGCAAATGGTGCCGCCTTGGAAGGGCTCATTCCCTGTCCAAGCAATCCTGCAACTACCCCACACAACACATCACCCGAACCTGCGGTGGCCATCCCATCGTTCCCGGTCAGATTCAGGAAAAAGCTTCCGTCTGCGGTTCGAATCCAGGTTCGCGCATCCTTCATGATCAGAGTACAGGGGCAGTTGTTATAAAATACATCCATAAACTTCTGCGGATGTACTTTCAGATCACTGATCGTACACTCTGCCAGCCGGCTCATTTCTCCGAGATGAGGGGTCAGGATGCAGGCAGCATCGCACTGTGCCTGCAGATCTTTTCGTTTTGCCAGAAGATTTAAAGCATCTGCATCAATGACTATAGGCTTGCTTTGACGGAATGTCAATACTGTTTGCAACAAGTTCTCCGCTGTTTTGGAAGTAGAAAGGCCCGGACCAACAGCAACCACATCTGCCCAGTCCATAGCTTTTCTGACAATTTCTGACAGTTCATCCGGTGACATGGAAGGTTCATAAACCGAAAGCATGGCTTCCGGAAACTGCTGCTGCAGGATGATACGGTTGCTTTCATCCGTCAGGATACGGACCATCCCGGCACCGCTTAAAAGTGCCGCTTTCGAAGAAAAGTAAGCTGCCCCGCTCATATTACGGCTTCCGGCTATCAACAGGATTTTTCCGAAAGTTCCTTTGTTGCCGGCAGGATCCCGTACAGGAAGCCAGGAAACATCTTTGTTATCCAGTGAAAAAACGCCTTCGGATGCGCCGTAGATGCCAACATCTTTCACCTGAATATGTCCGGCATAGACGGATCCAGGGTACAGACTGATCCCAAGCTTACGGTATGCAAAGGTGACCGTTTCGGTTGCCCGGATGGCAGTGCCCATAACCTGTCCCGTGCCTGCATGGATGCCGGATGGAATATCCACCGCAAGAACCGGAATGCCGGAAGCATTGATTTTCTCTGCCAGAGCCTGGTATTTTCCGGACAATTCTCTGGATAATCCGACACCAAAAAGTGCATCTACAATAGTAGTATATTCAGAAAACCGGCAGTTGTTGACTATCGATACCTGATAATTTTTAGCTGCCTGCCACTGAATGTTCATTTCTTCCGTGAAGGATGTGTGATTTCCGGCGAGATAAAGATCTACCGGATATCCTGCCAAATGTAGAAGTCTTGCAACTGCAACGCCATCTGCTCCGTTATTGCCGGAACCGCATACAACCAATGTTTTTTTCAGTGGAAAATGTTGCTTCAGACAGTCAAATACCGCCAGTGCTGCCCGTTCCATCAAAACCAGAGAAGGAATGCCCATCTGCTTAATCGTAGACTGGTCAAGCTGCTTCATCTGTTTTCCTGTTACTAAAATCTGCATAGCTATGATCTCACTTTCTGTAAAACTATGAGAAACACGCTCTGCGAGTTTCTCATGGTTATCGCGGCCTCTACACTCCGTTTCGGTCGTTGCTAAACAAGCGCCACTGGCGCTTAGCAACGCCAAGGTCTCGTACAAGCACGGACTTTGGCTCGTTGCTCACGTAAATAAAAGGCTGCTGCCCTCTGTTGGCAGCAGCCTTGCTGTTGTTAAATTTTGCCTTGTTCCTGTTTATGATCTTTTTCGAAACGGCTCAGATTGTAGGAAAGTCGCATCAGGCTTTCTGAAAGGTGTACATTTTCCACGATCACATCCTCCGGCATAAAAAGATTCAGATCTGTGTGGGCAAAATTCCAGATGGCTTTTACTCCCACATCCACCAGCAGTTTTGCCATATCAAGGGCTTTGGCTTTCGGCAGGGTCAGAGTAGCAATCTCTACATGATTATCTTTCACGAACTCAGGAAGTTCGTCAATCATACGGATTTCGATGCCGCGCACAGAAACTCCTTGCATGACCGGATTCACATCGAAAATTCCGACAATTTTAAATCCCTGTTTTTCAAACTGTGTATAATTGGCAAGTGCCTGACCGAGATTACCGGCACCTACGATAATCATATTGTGTGTGCGATCCAGCCCAAGGATTTTTGCAATTTCCGAATGGAGATATTTAACGTTATATCCGTATCCCTGCTGTCCGAATCCACCAAAATTATTAAGATCCTGTCGGATCTGAGAAGCTGTCACTTTCATCCGCCCACTTAACTCATTGGACGAGATTCTTTCTACCCCATCTTCCATCAGTTCTCCCAGATATCGATAATATCGGGGAAGACGTTTGATGACTGCTCTTGATATGTCTTTTTCCTCCACGCTGCTTTCCTCCTGCATCATATTAATATTATTATAGTTAAGTGTGAAAAGTTTGTCAAATAAACTTCCTGATTTTATTGTGATTTTCTTGCGAATTTTCTTCATTCATGTATAATATTCGATAGACTTGTGAAATTTAAGGAGGTTTTTCATGATTTTATCATGTCAGAATATTAATAAATCATTCGTAACAGATGATGTTTTAAAGGATGTGTCCTTTCATCTGGAGGAAAGGGAAAAGGCTGCATTGATCGGACCGAATGGTGCCGGAAAGTCCACACTGTTAAAAATTATTATGCAGGAGATGCCGGCAGATTCCGGTGAGGTGATAGTTGCCAAAGGGAAGACACTCGGTTATCTGGCACAGCATCAGGAAGTCAGTGGCGACAATACGATCTACGGGGAGCTGCTTTCTGTCAAACAGTATCTGTTAGACATGGAAGAAAAGATCCGCACCATGGAACAGCAGATGAAGACGTTGACCGGACGGGAACTGGATGAACTGCTCGCTTCCTACTCCCGTCTCACTCATCAGTTTGAACTGGAAGGTGGTTATGCCTGCCGCAGTGAAGTTGTAGGTGTATTAAAAGGTCTGGGATTTGAGGAAGAGGATTTTTCAAGAAAGATCGGCACATTATCCGGCGGACAGAAAACCCGTGTGGCGCTCGGACGTCTGCTGTTGTCCAACCCGGATATAATTCTTCTTGATGAGCCGACCAATCACCTGGATATGGAATCTATTGCATGGCTGGAGACATATCTGATCAACTATAAAGGCGCGGTATTTATCGTCTCCCATGACCGTTATTTTCTGGATCGCGTCGTGACAAAAGTAGTCGAAATCGATCGTGGACATGTTCGTACTTTTATGGGGAATTATTCTGCGTATGCAGAGAAAAAGGCAATGATCCGAGATGCGGAATATAAGGCATGGCTGAATCAGCAACAGGAAATCAAGCATCAGGAAGAAGTCATTGCAAAATTAAAATCTTTCAACCGGGAAAAATCCATCAAACGTGCAGAGAGCCGGGAGAAAATGCTGGATAAGATCGATGTGCTGGATAAACCGGTGGAAGAAAATGTCGAAATGCATCTGGAACTGAAGCCGCGTGTAGTCAGCGGAAACGATGTATTAACAGTAAAAAATCTGGCGAAAGCATTTCCTCAGCAGGAGCTGTTCTCCAATGTGGATTTTTCTGTGAAACGGGGAGAACGTGTTGCGATTATCGGCGCCAATGGAACCGGTAAGACAACCATTCTTAAAATTTTAAATGGTCTGGTAGAGCCGGATGCCGGGGAAATCGAACTGGGTAGTAAAGTACAGATCGGTTATTATGATCAGGAACATCACGTACTCCATATGGAGAAAACAATCTTTGAAGAAATCTCCGATGAGTATCCTTATCTGACAAATACAGAAATCCGCAATGTACTGGCTGCGTTCTTATTTACCGGAGATGATGTCTTTAAACTGATCAGTGCTCTTAGCGGTGGCGAGCGTGGTCGTGTTTCTCTGGCAAAGCTGATGCTTTCCGAAGCAAACTTCCTGATTCTCGATGAGCCGACCAACCACCTGGATATCGTATCCAAAGAAATTCTGGAACAGGCGCTGAAACACTATACCGGAACTGTACTGTATGTGTCTCACGATCGTTATTTCATTAATCAGACCGCGACCCGGATCCTTGAGCTTACAAATCAGGCAATGGTCAATTATATCGGTAATTATGACTACTATCTGGAGAAAAAAGAAGAACTGACACAGATTTATGCACCGAAGGAGGAAGAAGATGTTGCGGATGTTTCAGCATCTGCAACCAAACTTGACTGGAAACAGCAGAAAGAAGAACAGGCGAGACTTCGAAAACGGGAGAATGATCTAAAAAAGACAGAAGCAGAAATCGAAAAGCTGGAAACCAGAGACGGTGAGATTGATGAAGAGATGGCACAGCCGGAGGTTGCTGTCAATGTGGCGGAATGTGTGCGGCTTTCAAAAGAAAAGGCAGCAATTGCAGAAAAACTGGAAGAACTGTATGCAAAATGGGAGGAACTGGCGTAAACTATGAGAAACACGCTCTGCGAGTTTCTCATAGTTTACGCGGCCTCTACACTCCGTTTCGGTCGTTGCTAAACAAGCGCCACTGGCGCTTAGCAACGCCAAGGTCTCGTGCAAGCATGGACTTTGGCTCGTTGCTCGCGTAAATTAAAGTCCGTGAATGACCTGAAAATTGTTTTCAGGTCATTCACGGACTTTTGGTTCGATGGTTATAACTGCTTGAATCCCTGCACCTTCTGTTTTTGGTGCCATGTCTGTTTAGAGTGCAAGAAGTTTTTGAATGTCCAGTTTTCCCCATCCCTGGCGGTTTCTTGGATATCCGAGATCCAAACAGGATTCCCGCAGCAGCATTTTTACTTCCACATTTGTAAGAAAAGGATCTTTCTGTAACAACAAAGCAATAGCTCCCGAAACTCTTGGTGTGGACATCGATGTTCCGCTTTTGATGGCATAGCTGTTTCTTTTGTTGGCACAGGAGATCACATCTGCCCCGGGGGCCACCAGATCCGGTTTGCAGACACATTCTGCTGTGGGACCGGCACCGGAGACAGAACTGATCCGGTCCAGCATATCACTTGCTCCCACAGTGATCACTTTCTTACTGCTGCCCGGGGCTGTGACACTTCCATATGCAGGTCCCATATTACCGGCTGCGGTCACCACAACAAAGCCCTGATCCCATGCCTGTTCCACTGCTTTTATCAGTCGAGCGGCAGCTTTTGAATCCATTGCGGCAGCGCCCACAGAAATATTGATGATTCGTATTCCATAGAGGTTCTGATTGAAAGAGATCCACTGGAGTGCCCGTAAAACATCCTGTAAGCGTCCGTTTCCACGCCTGTCGAGTACTTTTGCAGCAACCAGGTGACACCCGGGTGCAACACCCTGATAGCGTCTGTCACTGGCTGTTCCGTCGCCGGCAAGAATTCCTGCCACATGTGTTCCGTGTCCGGAGTCATCATAAGGGTAAGGACGGTGTCCGAGAAAATCCTGAAATCCCCGGATCCGTTCACCAAAATCGATATGGGGATACAGTCCGGTATCTAAAATGGCAACGCCAATACCGGTTCCTGTCCATGTATTTGTGTACATAGAAAATCCGGCCTTTTTTCTATGGTATGATATAAAAGATGAAAGGGAAAGTGGAAACGGTGCATATAGTAAAAAAAAGACCAACAGGTATGATATGAGTCAGCACCAGGATGCTATCTATGCAAATGACAGAATAGATCTGATCCTTCCATACGGAAAAATTGACGAGGAATTCTATCAGCAGATCATTGCTCCGTATGAACCTACTGTGATCAACGATCAGTTTGTAGTGATCCATATACCGATTCGGCCGAATGAACTTCTTGAAAATATACGGTTTGTGTACAGTCTGGTTCCGAATCTGTATGTTCCTCTGGATACAACCAGTCTGGAAGTCAGCGGAATCCTGCAGACACAAAATCAACCAGGGCTGAATCTTCATGGAAAAAATGTGTTACTGGGATTTGTGGATACGGGAATCAATTATACGCATCCGGCTTTTTTATCAGCAGATGGACAGACGCGGATCGTGGAAATCTGGGATCAGACAGTGCCCTCTTCCACCGGGGACGGACCTTTCGGGTATGGGACCGTCTATACGGCAGAACAGATCCGAGAGGCAGTAAATCTGGAAAATCCTCTTTCCCTTGTGCCGGTGACAGATCCGGAAGGACATGGAACCTTTATAGCGGGGGTAGCTGCCGGAAGTGAAAACCGGCAGCAGGAATTCATCGGAGCAGCCAATGAGGCTCAGATTGCGGTAGTGAAGCTAAAGGAAGCAAAACAGCCGCTTCAAAATTTTTATTTTTATTCCGGAGAGAAACCGGTATATCAGGAAAATGATATTATGACGGGAATTCAGTATCTTGTGGAACTGGCAGAACGCCTCAAGCTGCCGTTGGTGTTGTGTCTGGCACTGGGGAGTAACCAGGGAGATCATATGGGATATACCCCCCTTGATCTCACTTTACAGAGACTGGGTACGGTTCCGGGAATTGTCTGCGTTACTGCAGCGGGAAATGAAGCAGGAAAGGCACATCATTATTTGGGTGATGTTACAGGATATACCCAGCCCGCATCTGTGGAAATTCTGGTTCCCGAGGGCTGTCCTGGATTCTTTGCAGAACTGTGGGGCTTTCCACCGGAACTGTTCTCGGTAGGCTTTCGCTCTCCTTCCGGGGAGATAATTCCGCGGATACCGGCAAGGCTTGGACAGATGCAGAATATTCCGTTTTTTCTTGATCGTACCCACATTGAACTATATTATGAAGTAATACAGAGTACTTCCGGCAGTCAGCTTATTTTTCTTCGTTTTGTTATGCCCACACCGGGAATCTGGACGATACAGGTCTATGCATCCGGTAATACCAGAAGTGAATTCCATCTGTGGCTTCCCATAAGTGGATTTGTGTCTTCGAATATCAGCTTTCTTATGCCGGATCCTTATACAACCATCACAGCACCGGGAAATTCCCCATATGTGATTACTGCAGGGGCTTACGATGCTTACAGCAAAAGTATCTATCTCAATTCCGGCCGTGGCTATACAAGAAATCAACAGGTTAAGCCGGACCTTTGTGCCCCGGGGGTGAAGGTGTCCGGACCGGGAATCAGGGACAGTTATGTACAGCGGGACGGAACGAGTGTTGCTGCTGCCCTGACAGCGGGAAGCTGTGCTCTTTTGATGGAATGGGGACAGAAATTGCCGTTTTCCCGCTATCTGTCAACCTATGAGATGAAGAATCTTCTGATTCGCGGAGCAATCAGGAATCCGGATCTTTTTTATCCCAACCGGGAATGGGGATATGGAACACTGGACATTTATCAGGTGTTTCGTGCGATTTCCACAACTTAAAAACTTTTTGGTGAATCCGTAACCATCTGTATGTCCATTCCATAAGATGAAGTGTAATCAATCCTAAACGGAGGAATACTTCAATGAGTGATATCACTGCTACAAACTGCGGATGCGAACGGGACTGTGGATGTAACAATGGATGTAACGGCGGATGCAACAATGGATGCAATGGAAACGGACTGTTTAATTTCTGGGGCGGAAACGGAAACTGTAGCTGCATTCTCTGGATCTTGATCCTTCTGGCTTGCTGCGGAAATAATGATGGCTGTGGCTGCGGAAACAATGACAACAACTACTGCCTGATTCTGCTGATCCTTCTGTGCTGCGGCGGATGCGGAAACGGCTGCTTCTAAACGTGTCTGAAAAAGGCTTTTCTTGAGCTGTGAGTCCCAATTTGTGGGAAATTTTATCCGAATGAGGGTAAAATATACCGCAAATTGGGGCTTGCAGATTGCGGAAATGATTTTTCAGACACGCTCTAGTACATCGTTTCGTTAATAACTGTATTATTTCCCTGCGCCTGCGGTGTCTGTTCTCTGCCGCAGGCGTATATCTACATAATAGTGTGATGTGAATTAAGTCAAAGGATGGAAGGTAACAGTTATTGCCGGGAGTCCGGGGAAAAGAGATCGGAAATCCTGGTATGCAATGTACTAAAAGGCAGGTACGTTCAATGGTTACGCACCTGCCTTTTGACAATATAGAATAGTTATATCAGCATGTCGCATGCATGATTATATGTGTTTGATTGTATAGCTTCCATAACCACTCTCGCAGATCGAACTCTCAAAGAAGTAGGCAGCAGCACGGATCAGATATCCGGTATCTTCACTTCCTGCGGTTTCATAAGGTGAATGCATGGCCAGCTGTGGAAGGCCGATATCTACGGTATTTAACGCTACCTGTGTGTTGGAGATATTACCAAGGGTAGAGCCACCTGCCATATCAGAACGGTTTAAAAAGGTCTGATATGGTACATCTGCCCGTTTGCAGATTTCCTGGAAGATACCTGCGGCCATGCCGTCTGTAGTATATTTCTGATTGGCACTGTATTTGATCACAATACCTCCATTCATATACGGACGGTTGGTCGGACACGCCTTATCTGTATAGTTTGGATGTACGGCATGAGCATTATCTGCGGAGATCATAAAGCTGTTTGCCAGATATCTTCGGTAAGCGGACTGGTTTTTTCCCATTGCTTCACAGATGCGGATCAACGTATCGCGAAGCAATGTAGAAGCAGCCCCCTGCTTGCTGGAACTTCCCACTTCTTCATTGTCAAAGACACAGTGAAGCGGAATACTTTCTCCGTCCTGTGCCTGTAAGAAACCTTCCAGTGACGAGAATGCACACTGCAGATCGTCCAGACGACCGCAGGAAATATATTCTCCCGAAGCACCCCATACAGTACCGGGAGTCCGGCTGTATACATAAAGATCGTGTGCCAGAATATCTTTCCGGGCAACACCGGCAAGTGCTGCCATTTGTTCCATAAAGGTTCCTTTTGCGTTTTCATCTCCATACAGAGGAAGGAGCTCTTTCTGCGGATTAAACGGAACGCCGTTGTTGGCATCACGGTTCATGTGGATCGCGAGGCTTGGAATCATCACCAGGTCCTTTTTAACATCCACCAGTTTTGTGACAATCTGCTCTCCGTCTTTCACTACCAGGCGGCCAGCTACGGACAGCGGACGGTCAAACCACGGAGCGCAGAGCATACCGCCATATTTCTCTACGTTCAGTTTTACATAATGTCCTTCTGCCTCTATCTCCGGGTTCTCTTTAATCTTGAACATCGGGGAATCGCTGTGGCTTGCCATGATCTGAAAGCCTTTCCACTCCTTTGCCGGGATACGGAAGGCAATGATGGATGAGCCGTTGCGGATCACATAGTATTTTCCACCTGCCTGCAAGTTCCAGTCAGATCCCTCAAGAAGTGGCTGGTAGCCTTCTGCCTTCAGTCTGCATCGCATCGCTTCGATCGCATGAAATGCAGTCGGACTGTTTTCAATGAAAGAAAATAATTTTTCTGTTGTCATATTATGCATTTTTTTTACCTGTACTTGCATGAATTCCACGGTTTTCATCTCCGGTTTCATTGACACCGAATTCGTAGTCGTTGCCCGGCAGAATGATGTTCAGCAGAATACCTGCGATTGCTGCGATAGCAAGTGCTGTCAGGGTAATTGGAGTGCCTGCGATGGTAAAAGTGATACCATTGCTGAATCCAAGACCGCAGACAAAGATGACACCTGCGATGATCAGGTTTCTTGATTTGGTCAGGTCTACTTTGTTTTCCACCACGTTACGCACACCGATTGCAGAAATCATACCATACAGCATAAAGCTGACACCACCGATGATTGAAGATGGCATGGTACTGATGATGGCGGATACTTTCGGGATAAAGCTGATGATGATCGCAAAGCATGCAGCGATACGGATAACCAGCGGATCATGTACACGGCTCAGTTCCAGAACGCCGGTATTTTCTCCGTAGGTGGTATTGGCCGGTCCGCCGAGAAGGCCTGCCAGAGCTGTAGCAAGACCATCTCCAAGCAGTGTTCTGTGAAGTCCGGGTTCTGCCAGAAAGTTTTTCCCAACCGTCGCAGAGATGGCAGACATATCACCTATGTGTTCCATCATAGTTGCGATAGCGATCGGAGCCATAACCAGGATGGCAGTCACGTCAAATTTTGCGAACTGCATCGGCGGAAGACCTATCCAGTTTGCAGTACTTACAGAAGAAAAGTTCAGGATGGCAGAGCCGTCCGGATTGGTAATTCCCATCGCGTTCATGATCAGTGCAACCACATATGAGATCACAACCCCCATCAGTATCGGGATAATTTTAAACATACCTTTTCCCCAGATGTTAAAGATGATAATTACGGCCAGAGCAACAAGTGCGAGAAACCAGTTGGTGGAAGCATTGTTGATCGCAGAACCGGCAAGACTCAGTCCGATACAAATGATGACCGGTCCGGTTACTACCGGAGGAAGGAACCTCATCACACGTTTTACGCCCACCAGACGAATGATCAGAGCAAGTACCAGATACATCAAACCGGCTACAACCACACCACCGCAGGCGTATGCAGCTTTGTCATTCACACTCATGGTTGCATACATACCGGTGTTTAGGTTGGCTACTGTTGAAAATCCCCCAAGGAAAGCAAAGGAAGATCCAAGAAATGCAGGAACCTGGAATCTGGAACACACATGGAATAACAAAGTGCCGAAACCTGCACAGAACAGAGTTACGGCGACGGTCAGTCCGTGTGTTGGACCTTCGCCACAGGCATCTGTAAAATAGCTGTTTACCAGAATCGGAACCAGAATGGTTGCACCGAACATGGCAAACATATGCTGCAGACCAAGGATCAACATTTTGGGGATTCCGAGTTGTTTGGCATCGCGAATCACATCATTTGTTTGATTTGTCATAACGTCTCCTTTTTCTTATTGTATTATTTTTTGCCTGTTCTATTATAGGGGTATTTCTGGTGGATTGCAAGGGAATTCCTTTCGGTTTTCGCTCCAGACATTCGATATCCAGTTCGTAGAGTGCGTTTCCATCAATAACAAGTTTTTGCGTCTTTCTTTTTCGATTTTCCATACCGGATACTTCCTTTCAAAAGTCACATTCCTGCTTATATCTTATGCAGCCGGCTTCTCTTTTTCCGATGTGAAGCATAAGATAGTAGAAAAAACGGGGAAATTATATGAATGAAGACCATATAGCTCCGATGACACCTTTGGATCAGATGCTGGCACAGGATTCTTTACAGATGCTGAAAGCTGCCGTCCCTTATTTTCCGGCAGATGCACAGCGGGTTTTTGCTTTGTATGCAAAAATGATGGAACTTTCCCATACAATTGCAATGTTTTCCGGAGGTCCTGCAGAACTGATGATGATGTCCGAAGAGTCCGGAACTTCGCAGCCACTGGATATTCTGCAGCAGCTTCGAACGTATGCAGGTGAAAGCCAGAAAGAAATGATTGATCAGATCTTATTTGCCTTTCACGCACTGGAGATTTTGCAGATGCCTCAGGAACCTGCAGATCCGCTTGGATAAGGAGGTAAAAGTTTTATGACTCAGGAATGGATGAAGGATTCGACACTGGAAGGAATTGATCCGGCCAAGATGGCACTGTTACAGTCTCTGATACAACAGGGAAGTAAAAAAAATCAGAACGAAATGCTTGCATTTTTAATGTCCGCAGCAGCCAATTCAAAGAAAAACGGACTGCAGTTCAGCCCCGGAGAGATGGATATGATTACAAAGGTGTTAAAAAAAGGAAAATCATCACAGGAAATTGCAAAAATGGATCGGATCTTGTCGATGATAAAAATGCTTCGGAGGGGATAAAATTATCGGAAGATTTAAAAAGAAGAGATATCTGTAATTACTCCACAAATATCTCTTCTTTATATTTTATAATTTTCAGTTGTTGTATTCTATTCCTGCATGGAAAGAACACTGCGGTTCTGCCACAGGTATGTGATCAGAGAAATCACGGTCAGGATCAAAGAAGCATAGATCAGAATCTGCTCCACAATCACAAAACCACCACCCAGGTTTGCAATCAGAATGATGATCATAAACATCTGGCAGACAGTTTTACATTTGCCCCAGTAATTAGCTGCGATAACTACGCCATTATCGGAAGCGATCAGTCGGAAACCACTGATAACAAATTCGCGTCCGATGATGATGATAACGATCCAGCTCGGGATCCGGGACATATCAACCAGGCAGATCATGGCAGAACAAACCAGCAGTTTGTCTGCCAGTGGATCCATGAACTTTCCAAAATTAGTTACCAGATTATCCCGTCGCGCCAGATAGCCATCCAGCATATCAGTCAGACTTGCTATAACAAAGATAGCAAGTGCCATCCATTTGGACCAATTGCTAAAATTTCCAAGAAGAAATACTACAAAAAACGGAATCAAAATAATACGAAGCATCGTAAGTTTATTCGGTGTATTCATCTGCAATCTCTCCTATCAAATCATATTCCAGGGATCCAGTTACGTGTGCTTTTACAAAATCACCAGACATCAGAAGTTCTCCGGTATTGATAAACATATAACCATCAATGCCCGGTGCATCTGCGTACGTACGTCCCACATAAGCATTTTCATCTGCTACTTTTCCCTCTATCATCACCAGATAGTCTTTTCCCACACAGCTTTCTCCTCGTTCCAGAGAAATTTCCTGCTGCAGTTCCATAAGTTCTGCCTGGCGATCCTGTTTGACTTCTTCCGGAATCTGGTTCTCCATAGTTGCTGCCGGTGTATCTTCTTCCGGAGAATACGTAAATACACCAAGACGGTCAAATTCCATCTGATCCACAAATTCCATCAGTTCCTCATGATCTTCCTGAGTTTCTCCCGGAAAACCGGTAATCAGCGTGGTTCGAAGGACAATATCCGGGATCTCTCTGCGAAGAGTAGAAACCATGTCGATCAGCTGCTGTTTTGAAGTACGTCTTCCCATTCGTTTCAGGATTTTATCACTGGCGTGCTGGATTGGCAGATCCAGATAATGACAGATTTTTTTCTCATCACGAATCGTCTCGATCAGCTCCGGATAGATTTCTTCCGGATAACAGTACAGAACACGGATCCAGACAATTCCGGGAATCTTACAGAGCTCTTTTAATAACAGGTGCAGTGATTTCTTACCATAAAGATCTGTTCCGTAGATGGTGGTTTCCTGGGCTACCAGAATCAGTTCCCTGACGCCCTGTTCTGCCAGCTGTTTTGCCTGCTCAATCAGAGTTTCCATGGGAATGCTGCGATAGTTTCCTCTGATTTTCGGAATGATACAGTAAGTACAGTGTTTGTTACATCCTTCGGCTATCTTCAGATACTCATAAAAACCGCCGGTTGTGATCATACGCTTGCCGGGCATCTGCGGTATGCCCTCCAGTGGTGTAAATACATGACTTACTTTTCCTTTCAGGGCTTCATCAACGGCATCTAAAAGAGCTGCCTGACTGTTAGTACCTAGAACGGCATCTACTTCCGGGATCTCTTTTGTGATCTCTTCTTTGTAACGCTGAGCAAGACAGCCGGTCACAATCAATGCTTTCAGATTGCCGTTGGTTTTATAGTCAGCCATCTCAAGAATCGCCTGAATACTTTCTTCTTTTGCATCATGGATGAAACAACAGGTATTGACGACAATCACATCTGCCTGCGATTCATCATCGGTCACTTCGAATCCATGGCTTACCAGCGCCCCCAGCATCTCTTCTGAATCAACCAGATTCTTGTCACATCCGAGAGACATGAAAAATATATACATAGATTAATAAATCCTTTCCATTGGTTAAAAAAGAGATGCCAGCACGCTCATGCAGCATCCCCTCTTATTGACCTGATTATTCTTCTGCGGTTTTGTCTTCCGCTTCCAGTTCTTTTTCAAGAGCTGCTTCTGCCTCAGCTTCTTCTACATCTTCAGTGTCCGGGATGATAGTTACTTTTCCTTTATAAACCTCATCTACGGCGATAGAAAGAGGCTTATTCAGCGAATAACTTACCATCGGTTCCGCACCTGCGATCAGCTGTCTAGCACGTTTGCTGGTAGCAAGAACGATGGAATATCTGCTGTTGCATACAGGAGTATCGCTCTCCTCAACGTCTTTGTTTACTGCCTGGATTAATTCTGTATAAGATGGATGTATCATAATTTATTCTCCTTTCATTTCTTTGAGTTCTTTTTGTATATCAGCAACCAGATCAAGATTCTCAGAGACCTTCAGGTGCTCGCTCTGAATCAGCTGGTGAACTTCCTTTACACAAGTATCCAGATCATCGTTGATGACCAGATACTGATAATGATCCATGATCTCGGATTCTTCCGCAGCACGGCGCATACGGTCGTTGATCACGTCCATGGTTTCCGTTCCACGATCTATCAGACGGTGTTTGAGCTCTTCTGCAGATGGTGGGGTTACGAATAATAACAGAGCCTGTGGATTCTTCTCTTTTACTTTCAAGGCACCCTGCACTTCAATTTCCAGAATGACATCTTTACCGGCAGCCAGCTGTTCTTCTACATAAGCTTTCGGTGTGCCGTAATAATTATCTACATATTGTGCATATTCATACAGCGCATCCTGACGGATCAGTTCTTCAAACTCTTCTTTTGTCTTAAAAAAATATTCCCGTCCGTTTTCTTCTCCCGGCCGCGGATTCCTTGTAGTTGCCGAGATGGACAGTGCATAACATTCATAGTTCTTCATCAGTTCTTTGACTACTGTTCCTTTTCCGGCACCTGAGAAACCGGAAATAATTACCAGACTTCCTTTTTTACTCATCCAGATCACCTTTTTCTTCTATAATTTTTTCTGCATGAAGACGCTTTCCGATAGTATCCGGCTGTAATGCCGACAACACCAGAAATCCTTCCTGGGTGACAAGTACTGCTTTTGTTCGCCGTCCCTGGGTAGCGTCGATCACTATCTTCTCTTCTTTTCCTTGCTGCACCATTCGTTTGACCGGAGCAGCATCCGGACTGACTACGGCAACTATTTTGTCACGGTTGACTATATTACCGAATCCGATATTAATAAAACCGGCCATTGCGTGCCCTCATTCTGCGGATTATTCAATATTCTGAATCTGCTCCCGCACTTTCTCAATCTCTGTTTTCAGGTCAATTGCCAGATTGGATGTTTCCAAATCATTTGCCTTGGACAGTATGGTGTTCGCCTCCCGGTTCATCTCCTGTGCAATAAAATCCAGTTTTCGGCCAATGCCTTCACCATCGGCGAGTACTTCCTTCATATGACGGATGTGACTTTTCAGACGAACTGTTTCTTCATCTGTGCAGATCTTGTCTGCATAGATGATAACCTCTGACGCGATTCGGCTTTCTTCAATCTGTGTATCGCTTAACAGTTCTTTCATCTTATCTTCCAGTTTCTGCCGGTACTCCTGGAGAATCTGCGGTGAACGCTCCTCCACCATTCCAACTTTTTCAAACATCTGATCAAGTTTCTGCAAAAGATCAGTCCGGAGGTTCTCCCCTTCCGTCTTCCGTGTCTCAACAAACTGTTCACAGGCTTTCCGGAGTACCTGTTCCAGAAGTCCCCATAATTCTTTTTCATCCGAATCCACTTCTTCCATTGTAAATACATCCTGGAACCTGCCAAGCTCCGCTGCGGTGATGTCGTTACAGATACCAAAGGTATCTGCCATCTTTTTAAAATATGCCATATACTGGCTGGCTACGTCCTGATTATACTGCAGAATCATGTGAGACTGTGTAAAATCCTCGTAACTGATAAAGATATCGACCTTTCCTCTCAGCATGTACTCTTTTAACAGTGTACGGATCGCACTGTCGAAAAAGCTGAGCTTTTTCGGCATCTTGATGTTAAAATCCAGATACCGATGATTTACAGATTTGATTTCGACCGTAAATTTATGCTGCTCGTCCTGTGCCTCGGCTCTTCCAAATCCTGTCATGCTTTTAATCATAATAGTTTTCTCACCTTAAATAATTTCTTAATTATTGCTTAATATGCATATGTTTTTATTATAAGTCATTACAAAACCCTAGTCAAATCCTTTTTTTCTGTTATAATAAAAATATTCAAAGAAGGAGTGTGTTTTTATGGCTTTTGACGGAATCACAATTGCAAATATTGTAACAGAATTAAATCAGACCATCACCGGCGGTAAGATCAACAAGATCGCCCAGCCGGAAAATGATGAGTTGATCATAACCATTAAAAATCAGCGGAAACAGTACCGTCTGTTTTTATCAGCCAGTGCTTCTCTCCCGCTGATTTATCTGACGGAAACTAATAAACCAAGTCCACTGACGGCACCCAACTTCTGTATGTTGTTAAGAAAGCATATCGGGAGTGGCAAGATCATCGCGATTGAACAGCCGGGTATGGAGCGGATCATCCGTTTTACTATTGAACATCTGAATGAACTCGGTGATCTGTGTACCAAATATCTGATTGTGGAGATCATGGGAAAACACAGCAACATTATCTTTAGTAACGAAAAGGACCAGATCATCGACAGTATCAAACATGTGTCAGCTCATATGAGTTCTGTGAGAGAAGTCCTTCCCGGGCGTCCGTATTTTATACCGGAAACACAGTCAAAACTGAATCCGTTTGTATTAACGGAAGAAATCTTTCAGGAAAAGATTTTTCCGCGTCCTGTGAATGTGGCAAAAGCAATCTACACTTCTATCACGGGAATCAGTCCTCTGATGGCAGAAGAAGTTTGCTATCGCGCCGGCATCGATGGCGGTATTCCAACCGACGGACTTGAGGATGTGGAGCGGGTACATCTGGCACATACTTTTCTTCGCATGGTAGATGACATCAGGGACGGGCATTTCGAACCAAACATTATATATAAAGGAAAAGAGCCGGTAGAATTTGCCTGCTTTCCACTGTCTCAGTATCAGGATTACCGTGCTGTCTCTTATCCATCGATCTTCCCGGTGTTAGAGACATATTATGCCGAAAAAAATATTGTCACAAAGATGCGTCAGAAAACAGTAGATCTGCGAAAAATCGTACAGAATGCACTGGAGCGAAATGTAAAAAAATATCAGTTACAGCAAAAACAGCTGAAGGATACAGAGAAAAAAGAAAAATACCGTGTCTGGGGAGAGCTGCTGAATACTTACGGCTATGAAGTGGAGCCTGGTGCAAAGTCCATGGAGGCGTTGAATTATTACACCAATGAAATGATTCAGATTCCACTGGATGAAACGATGACCCCACAGGAAAATGCCAAGAAATACTTCGATAAATACAGCAAGTTAAAGCGAACCAAGGAAGCACTGGATACACTGTTGCAGGAAACCGGAGATGAGATCAAGCATCTGGAATCCATTGCCGCTTCTCTTGATATTGCCTCATCGGAAGAAGATCTTGTACAGATCAAAGAAGAAATGATGGAATATGGATATGTAAAGCGGAAAAATACAGGAGGAAAAAAAGTAAAAGTCACCTCTCGTCCATATCATTATATTTCCAGCGATGGATATGATATCTATGTCGGCAAAAATAATTTTCAGAACGATGAGCTTTCTTTTAAGTTTGCTTCCGGCAATGACTGGTGGTTCCATGCCAAAGGACAGCCGGGATCCCATGTGATCGTAAAATCAAAAAATGAAGAACTTCCGGATCGCACCTTTGAAGAAGCAGGAAAGCTGGCAGCTTACTATTCCAAGGGCAGACAGGCACCGAAGGTGGAAATTGATTATACACAGAAGAAAAATCTCCGGAAGCCAACCGGCGGGAAACCGGGATTTGTTGTATATTACACAAACTACTCCCTTCTGATCGAACCGGACATTACGGGACTTCAACAGATACAGTAAAAGGAGGCAACGCCATTGAAGAAAACAAAGGATTCTCAGGAAACAAAGATCCTGAGAAAACCGGTTGCACGGATTGAGACAACCGCGGATACCGGACTCACTCAGGCACAGGTGAAAGAACGGATGGAAAAAGGATGGAGCAATGCCCCGGTGGATTCTCCTTCCAAGACGACCAAAGAAATTATTATCAGCAATGTATTTACGTATTTTAACCTGATTTTTCTTGTGATTGCAGTTCTGCTGCTTCTGGTCGGTGCATTTCGTGATCTGACTTTTCTCCCGGTCATTATCTGTAACACTCTGATTGGTATTATTCAGGAGATCCGTTCCAAGAAAGTACTGGACAAGTTGAGTGTGTTGAATGCGCCTAAAGCTACTGTCATGCGTGAAGGAAAGCTTCAGACGATTCCCGCAGAAAAGGCGGTGCTGGATGATGTTGTAAAATTTCAGGCGGGGAATCAGATCTGTGCCGATGCTACTGTGATTGACGGGGAGGTACAGGTCAACGAATCCCTTCTGACCGGTGAATCTGATGAGATCACCAAAAAACCCGGGGACACGTTGATGTCCGGAAGTTTTGTTGTTTCCGGCTCCTGTCTCGGACGACTGGAACAGGTAGGTGCAGACTCTTATATCTCAAAACTGACACTGGAAGCAAAGGCAACCAAAGAAGGGGAACAGTCGGAGATGATCCGTTCCCTTGATAAACTGGTTCAGATTGTTGGATTTCTGATCATTCCGATTGGGATTGTTCTTTTTGGACAGCAGTATCTGCTTGGTGACAGTTCCATCAAGACCAGTATGCAGGCTATGGTTGCGGCCATCATTGGTATGATTCCGGAAGGGTTATATCTGCTGGCCAGTGTAGCTCTGGTAGTCAGTGTAATGCGATTGGCCACGAAAAAAGTTCTTGTACATGATATGAAGTGTATCGAGACGCTTGCCAGGGTCAATGTGCTGTGTGTTGATAAAACCGGTACCATTACCGAAAATACCATGAAGGTTCATGATGTGGTTTCTCTGGAACCATATGAAAAAGAAGAACTTCCCCCATTGAAAGAACTGCTGGGTGATTTTGCCCACGCTATGTCGAAAGATAACATTACAATGGCAGCAATGCAGGAATATTTTACACAGGGAAGCGGACAGGTAGCTACTTCAGTAACTTCATTCTCTTCCGCTTTCAAATACAGCAGTGTTACTTTTCATACGACTTCTTATGTGCTTGGTGCACCGGAATTTGTTCTTCGGGATGATTATGAAATATATAAAGAAACAATAGAATCTTATGGAAGCGAGGGTTATCGTGTCCTGGTTTTCGGTCGATACGAGGGAACTCCGGACGGAAAAGCACTGACAGAAGCAGTGGTTCCTTATGGTCTTGTATTGCTGGCCAATCCGATCCGTAAAGAAGCTTGGGAGACATTTCAGTATTTTGCAGATCAGGGTGTGGATATCAAGGTTATATCCGGTGATAATCCGGTTACAGTATCAAAAGTAGCTTCTCAGGCGGGAATCGCCAATGCGGATAATTACATCGATGCCAGTCAGTTAAAAACACCGGATGATATCAAGCGAGCAGTGTTAAAATATACGGTTTTCGGCCGTGTGACACCGGATCAGAAGCGACAGTTTGTCCGTGCATTGAAAGAAGCAGGGAAAACCGTTGCAATGACCGGTGATGGTGTCAACGATGTACTTGCACTGAAAGACGCTGACTGCAGTATTGCGATGGCCTCGGGAAGTGACGCAGCAGCACAGGCTTCTCAGCTGGTATTGCTGGAATCTAATTTTTCGTGTATGCCTTCGGTTGTACTGGAAGGACGTCGGGTCGTTAATAATATCGAACGATCTGCAAGTTTGTTTCTGGTAAAAAATATTTTCAGCTTTCTGCTGTCGCTGTTTTCTATGGCGTTTATGATCACCTATCCGCTGGAACCATCTCAGATTTCCATGGTGGCCATGTTTACCATTGGTATTCCGGCATTCCTGTTGGCAATGGAACCGAACAAGAAGATGATTGAAGGCCACTTCCTTACGAATGTGCTTTTAAAAGCGCTTCCGGCCGGACTTACGGATGTACTGATTGTAGGATTCCTTACAGTATTCGGGCAGACGTTTGGAATGTCAAACGAGGAAATTTCCACGGCTGCTACTCTTCTGCTTGCAATTGTCGGACTGATGATTCTGTTTAAAATCAGCAAACCGATGAATGTATTCCGCTGGATCGTGTGGTCGGCTATGGTGGCTGGATTGTTGTTCTGTGTGATCTTTTTGAAGAATCTGTTTGGAATTGGAGTGATGACACGGAAGTGTTGTATGACGCTGATCGTGTTTGCGGTTGCTACGGAGCCGTTGTTGAGGTATATTTCGCAGATTGTGGCGGGGATTCGGAAACGGGTGTTGCGCAGACGGGAAAAACGGCTGGATAAAAAGTATCCTAGGAAACGTGGAGAATAAAAAGGTATTAACAAACGGACGCAGTAAGGAGTCGAAGCCCGGTTGGAACAACGTTGGCAGGTGAATTTTGAACTATGTGCTAAGTGCGACTAGGCTCTTCGCGGAGAGCCGCTCAGCGCCAAGTCTTACTAAGCACAGGATTTCAAAACTTCACCTAACCGCCAACAAAGTGTTGTTCCAACCGGGCTTCGACTCCTTACTGCTGTTTATTAATAACCAGAAGAAATGAAATAGTTCCAATTTTATCACATATATCATCGCGATGATTAATGCGGAATTTCCTAGAGCGTGTCTGAATCAGGATTGTTGTGTCAGGTACTCTTCGGTTGTCATGAACTCTACGTGGAGCGGTGACAATCCCTGTAAGATGTGCAGGGTTTCTGCTTCAAGGATCGGGTTCAGGCCGGAGGTGGCATCGGTGAGCCAGATGAGTTTGCAGCCGAGGTCGATGCCTTCAAAGAAAGTGGATAGGACACAGCATTCGGAGACAACGCCGGTGAGGATGATGCGGTCGGCTTTTCGGGCAGCCTGACGGATGGCGGGTACCTGAAAGGAGGAATATGTGCTTTTGTCGTAGATGAGGTACGTTTCGGCTGCTTCTTTGATTCCATCCATCAGTTCATTCATCCAGGGATCTTCATTAATTTTGCGGTTCAGCTCGTTATAGGTTTTCCAGGTTCCAACCGGGTGTTCGGCGGCGATATAGCGGGTGAAAATAGTCTGATTTTTTGGATGCTTTTCCAGAAGTTTCAGGATATTTGCCTTTGTGTGCGCTACAGTCTCACATGCCCATGGCTGGTCGGGAAGGTATACATTTTGCATATCGATTACTAATAATAAATCATTCATGATACAAATCTCCTTTTATTAGATATTTTGCTTTTCTATCTCATCAACAAAACAAAGATTCGTAACTGTTCAGTACACTCACAGTCACCTGAATTTCACTATAAAGATATCTATGGGAAAAGTCAATCCTGTTTTCTTATTCAGTAACCTGTTGCAGAACATTCCATTGCTTTATATTTACAATTGACAAGACAGTTGTAAAGTGTTAAGGTAAACAGGCAAATATTTTTAGAAAGAAGGTTTTGATTATGTCTGAAAACCTGATGCCGCATATCCGTCTTCCGAAGGATCTGGATGTGGACTGTGTACTGTTACCGGGAGATCCGGCACGGGCAGATACGGTAGCTTCTCATCTGGAAGATGCCAGACTGCTTGCATCAAACCGGGAATTTCGTAGCTGGCAAGGCACATATAAGGGCAAAAAAATGTTGGTTACTTCTACCGGAATAGGTGCTGCTTCCTGTGCGATTGCTGTGGAGGAACTGATCCAGTGTGGTGTTCATAACCTGATCCGTATCGGAAGCTGCGGAGCCCTGCAGCCGGAATGTACTCTGGGCGATCTGATCTTAGTAACTGGGGCGATCCGGGACGATGGCACCTCTGCTGCTTATGTGGAAGCACAGTATCCTGCGATACCTGATTTTGATCTCCTGAGTGCCTGCCGGGAAAGTGCAGTTGCTGAAAATATTCCTTATCACCTGGGAATCTGTCGCAGTCACAGCTGCCTTTATGGTGATCGGAACCCGGAACTTTACAGTTATTGGGCCGGAAAACGAGCAATTGCTTCTGATATGGAAACCGCAGTGTTATTTGTACTCGGTTCCCTTCGTGGTGTGCGTACTGCATCGATTTTAAATGTTGTTGCCGCCTCTCAGTCCTCTGTCGCGGAAGATATTGGAAAATATGCTGCCAAAGAGGCAATTTCCATGAGTGGGGAAGAAAGAGAAATTCTTACAGCGCTGGAAGCATTCACCAGAATCCAGAAATAATCAAAACCAAAATATCTGAAAATCATCCGAAAAACAGATGGTATACAACTTTTGTATCCTGTATTTCTGATGATACAGATAAAAAATCACATCGAGGGAGGATGAATCATGAAAAAGATTTTTAAAACACAACTGAATGCCGCCGTCATCGTTCTGATACCGGCATGTATCGGAATCAACTATCTCGGAAAACTGTTCGCCAGTTTCCTGAAACTGCCGTTATGGCTGGACAGCATCGGAACCTGTATCGGTGCAGCACTTGGCGGACCTATTATCGGAGCCATCTGTGGTGCTGCAAACAACCTGATCTACGGATTTACCACCGGTGATAATATTACACTGGTCTATGCGCTGACCAGTCTCTTTATCGGTCTGGTTGTCGGTATCATGGCACGTATCGGATTTATGAAAACATTCCCAAAAGCTCTGTTGACTGCATGTGCAGGCGGACTGGCAGCTGTTGTTGTTTCCACACCACTGAACATTCTGTTCTGGGGCGGTACAACCGGAAACGTATGGGGTGATGCAGTATTTGCCGCAACACAGGCAGCAAAACTTCCACTGGCACTTGGCTCTCTGCTGGATGAGATCGTTGTAGATGTACCGGATAAGCTGATCACACTGATCATCGTATTCCTGATCCTCAAAGGTCTTCCAAAGAAACTTACCACTCTGTATGATACAGAAGAAACTATCGAAAGTCTGGATTAATTTATGAAAACCATCAGTTTATACACAAATAACGGAAGCTGGCTGACACAGCTTCATCCATTTACCAAATTATGGTATCTGGCAGCAGCAATCTGCATTCCCCTTCTGACTGGTTCTTTGTGGGGATTTGCAGTGATGATCATAATCAGTTTTGCACTGTTAAAAAGCGGCAGGCTTATTAAAAAAGCCCTGCCGCTGATTGCATTTTCTTTTACAATTATTCTTACAATTTTTCTGATTCATGGTCTGGTCAATCAACAGAACAAGAATGTACTGTTTGCCATCGGATTTCTCAGGTTTTATAAAGAAGGATTATTGTATGCGGCGCATATCGGATTAAATATTCTGAATATGCTTCTGTCTTTCGCAATTGTCGTTTTATCCACCCGTCCTTCCGAGCTTGTGGATGAGTTGGAGCGAAAGGGATTTTCTCCGCGATTTGGTTATATTATCAATTCTGTGTTTCAGATTATTCCGCAGATGATGGGGACGATGCATACCATCACCGATGCCCAGAGAAGTCGCGGTATGGAAACAGAAGGTAATCTTCTGGTTCGTATTAAGGCGTTTCTTCCACTGATCTCGCCGGTTGTTATGAGTGCGCTGACAGCTACCAGAGAACGGGCAATCGCATTGGAAGTACGTGGATTTGGTGCAAAAGGATTAAAAACCTGGCTGCATCCCCATCAGAAGACAAAAGCAGACCGGATCTTCAGCTGGCTGTGTATTGCAGGGTTGATTCTGGCACTGGCAGGGAGGATTTATTTATGGCTTTTTTAGAAGTAGAACATTTGAAATATCGCTATCCCCATACGAAAAAGCTGGCGTTGGATGATATCTCCTTTACTGCTGAGAAAGGAGAATTCATTGGAATTATCGGAGAGAATGGTGCGGGAAAAAGTACGCTCAGCCAGGCTTTCTGCGGACTGGTTCCTCAGTTTTACAAAGGTGCTTACGGAGGTAAAGTGACTGTTGATGGAATTGTTGCTGCTACCACACCTACTGCGGAACTTTGCAAAAAAGTCGGGCTGATCTTTCAGAACCCTTTTAACCAGCTTTCCGGAGCGAAAGATACTGTTTGGGATGAAGTAGCCTTTGGGTTGGAAAACTTTGGCGTACCGGCTGAACAGATCCATGAACGCCTGGATAAGGTTCTGCATCAACTGGACATCTGGCAGTTTCGGGAGAAGAACCCATTTGATCTGTCCGGTGGACAGATGCAGCGTGTGGCCATTGCTTCTGTTCTTGCCATGGAACCGGAGATTCTGCTTCTTGACGAGCCGACTTCACAGCTGGATCCACAGGGAAGTGAGGAAGTATTCCATACGGTAGAACTGCTTGCCAAAACCGGTATCACTATTTTTATGATCGAACAGAAAATGGAAAAACTTGCATCTTACTGCGACAGAATCCTGCTGTTGCATGAAGGAAAACAGATTGCCTTTGATACTCCGGAAAAGATCTTCTCCAGATCGGATCTGGCAGATCTTGGTATCTGTCCTCCATATGCGACGCGTTACTGCAAAGAACAGAACATTCTGCGTCCGGATGGCACATATCCGGTAACGGTGGATGATGTACAGAAGGTTTTAAAAGCGGGTATAGACAAAGTTGCTACACTCCCGCAACTGGCGGATCCTGTTTATAGAAATGTGGCAGAAAATCGTTTTACGGTAAATGATCTGCATTTTTCTTATACCGAAGACCATCCGATTTTTGAAGGCTTCCGGTTATCTCTGGATCAGCGTCCAACCGCGATCATCGGACAGAATGGTGCCGGAAAAACGACACTGGTTCGTCTGCTGAAAGGTCTTTTAAAACCGGCTTCCGGAACGATTCTTTATAAAGGCGAGGATATTTCAGGACGCACCGTGGCTTCTCTCGCCGGTCAGGTCGGTTACGTTTTCCAGAATCCGGATGATCAGATCTTTAAATATAAAGTCATTGATGAAGTCATGTTCGGACCGTTGAATATCGGCATGGATAAAGAGAAAGCGAAACAAAGAGCCATGGAAGCGCTGGAACTGACAGAACTCGCTGCATATGCCGAAGAAAATCCTTACGATCTGGAACTCTCCCAGCGGAAACTGGTTGCAATTGCTTCTGTTCTGGCGATGGATACGGATGTGATCATCCTGGATGAACCGACAATTGCACAGGACTATAAAGGAAAAGAAATTATACGGAAAATTATCACAAATCTTTCCGAACATGGAAAACTGGTGCTGGCAATCCTTCATGATATGGACTTTGTCGCACAGTGTTTTTCAAGGGTTGTGGTTCTTGCACATGGAAAACTTTTGACAGACGGTACGCCTTCGGAAGTGTTTGTGCAGAAAGAGGTTCTGAAAAAAGCGGCACTCGATATGCCGCATCCATTGCAGCTGCGGAAAGCACTGGAACAGATTTGAGATATGTAATCTTCACATAAACAGTTGTAATCATTCAGATATGTATATAAAAAGTCGGAGCTTAAATCACTCTTTGTGAATTTGAGTTCCGACCTTTTGTTGTGTTGCATATCAAAATTGATCGAATGAACCAATTTTGATTTCTATTTTGGTTCAAATAGTTAAAAACTCATGCTGAAAACTCGTCGCGCGCTTCTACCGAAAACTCTTCAGCCAGTTTACCAGTGAATCATGCCAGATATTATCATCTACGGTTTTTTTCATCTGATCGGTTATCGGACCGTTTCCAGCCATTTTTGCAAGGATAGCTGCCTGAAGCTCTGCTACCGTCATTTCTTCCGGTGATTTACTCCAATCTGGTTTTACAGGTGCTTTCGCTTCTTTACTCTCTTCTTTTGTGAGATCTGTTTTAACTGTTTCACTATCTTCGGATGCTATCGTAGTATTTATAGCTGCTTCAGCATTTGCCTCCACCGGCTTTTCTGCTGTTTCAGCTTTTAATAGATCCGGATCCTTTGAATCTTCAGCTGCTATATCTGCAACTTCCTCTTTCGTCTTAACAACATCCGGTTTCACACTCTTAGGAATTGCAGCCGGTACCGGAGTTTCTCCCTTCATCTGCTCTTCCGGGATCCAGATTTCGCCGCTGTTTGCTGGAATCGTCACGTTGATCCGACCTCCCTGTACCTCTGCCCGTTTACCGGAAAGTGCGCCGATATAAGCGGCAGTATTTCCGACCGGCAGATTCATACCTGCGGCATTGTCATCGTTGTTGACGGTAACAATCACACGTACATTGTCCAGATCTCGCGCAAAAGCATACTGACGGTTGGTAAGCATCAGTTCGTTATAACTTCCGTAACTTAATCCAGGCGTAGCCTGGCGGATCTTTCCGAGAGCAGCAATCAGTGCCGTACACGGATTTTCTGTAAGCGCATTTTTATAATCTTCCAGATTCAGTGCCGGACGAAGACTCGCATCGGAGAATTTTTCTTTCTTTCCTTCGATTCCGAATTCCGATCCGTAATAAATACTCGGAATACCCGGCAGTGTGTACAGCAAAACATGCACCGGTGCAAAATGTGCTTTATTGCTGAGTTTGGTATAGATTCGTTCCACATCATGGTTGTCCACAAAATTGTAAAGATCCAGGTCACCCATATTCTGTAAATATTTCACGGTATGCGCAATCTCGAAATAATTATGGTCGTTGTGGCCACTGTACAGGGCTTTATGCAGAGCGTAATTCGTTACACTGTGTAGCGTGCCACCGTTGACCCAACGGCTGTAATCGCCGTGAATCACCTCTCCCATGAGCCAGAAATCTTTCTTTACCTCGTCCGCGGTATGGCGCAGTGTACGCATAAAGTCAAAATCCAGAACATCCGCTGCATCCAGACGGATCCCGTCAATATCAAATTCAGACACCCAGAAACGGATCACATCACAGATATAATTCTGTACTTCCGGATTTCTCTGGTTTAATTTTACCAGCAGATTATAGCCGCCCCAGTTTTCATAGGAGAAGCCATCGTTATATTCCGTATTTCCGCCAAAATTCACATTGCAGTACCAGTTGACATAGCGGGAATGTTCCCGGTTTGCCTGAATATCTTTAAAAGCAAAGAAATCACGTCCGGTATGATTGAAGACACCATCGAAAATCACACGGATTCCTTTTTCATGGCAGGCAGCTACAAAGTTCGTAAGATCCTCATTGGTTCCCAGACGGGAATCCAGTTTCTTATAATCTGTAGTCTCATATCCGTGTCCAACGCTTTCGAATAACGGACCGATATACAGTGCTGTACATCCAATCTTCTGGATATGATCGATCCATGGCAACAAGGTATTCAACCGATGTGCCGGAGCACCATAGTCATTCTGTGCCGGAGCACCTGTAAGACCCAAGGGATAAATATGATAAAATATAGCTTCATTGTACCAACTCATGTGAATGCACCTCTATTTCTACAATTTATTTAACTGTTCAGTACCTTTGTGATCATAGTATATTTACTTTTATTATAATACCACACCTTCTTACAGAAATCCAGTTATTTATTTACCGTTCGGTATATAAATTATCTAAACAGAAAAAATGGGCAATACAGATTTCCCTGTATTGCCCATTTGTACAACGTATTTTTTCGTTGCCTTATGCCATGATCGGTTTTAAAGCTTCTGCCAGTTTTTCTTTCTCTGCTTCTGCTTCTGCCAGATCTTTACCCAGCGTGGTGTAATAGATCTTGATCTTTGGTTCTGTACCGGATGGACGAACGATAACGGTTTCGTTGTTCTCCAGTTTGTAGATCAGAACGTTGGCTGCCGGAAGACCGGTTTCTTCCGGTTTTTCATAGTCTGTTACGCTGGCAACTTTATTGCCTGCGATTTCGGTCAGAGGATTCTTTCTGAGTCCGTCCATGATACCTGCCATGGTATCCATACCACTCAGTCCCGGGAATTCAAAGCTGTCTACCTTGTTCAGGTAACGACCATATTCTTTGTAAATCTCTTCCAGTCTCGCTTTCAGAGAACTTCCGGTGCTTCTGTAGTAAGCAGCCATCTCACAGATCAACATGGAAGCGATGACTGCGTCTTTGTCACGTACATAAGGGCCAGCCAGATAGCCATAACTTTCTTCGAATCCGAAGATGAAACGATCAACTTCACCTGCTGCTTCCAGCTGAGCAATCTGATCACCGATCCATTTGAAGCCGGTCAGGACACTTCTCAATTCTACACCGTAATGTTTTGCAACGGCATCTGCCAGCGGTGTGGATACAATAGATTTTACTGCTACCGGATTCTGTGGCATCGTGCCTTTTTCAATACGTCCTGCACAGATATAATCCAGGAGCAGAACACCCACTTCATTTCCGCTGACCAGTTCATAAGAACCATCGGGACATTTCATAGCGATACCTACACGGTCAGCATCCGGGTCTGTTGCAAGCATCAGGTCAGCACCGGATTCTTTTGCAAGATTCAGTCCCAGTTCAAGAGCCGCAAAGATTTCCGGGTTCGGATAACTGCAGGTTGTAAAGTAACCGTTTGGATATTCCTGTTCCGGGACAATGGTGATATCAGTAATTCCGATGTCTTTCAGTACCTGTGTGACAGGAACCAGACCGGAACCGTTTAACGGACTGTATACCAGTTTCAGTCCTGCAGTTTTACACAGACCCGGACGAACCTGTCTGGACTCGATAGCATCATACAGGGCACGTTTGCAGTCATCTCCTACGAAACGGATCAGTCCTTCTTCTACACCTGCTGCAAAAGACATATATTTTGCACCGGTCAGAACATCAGTTTTCTGAATCTCATTGTAAACGATTGCTGCAGCATCATCTGTCATCTGGCATCCGTCCGGACCGTATGCTTTATAACCATTGTACTTTGCAGGGTTATGAGAAGCAGTTACCATGATACCTGCATTACAGTTGTAATATCTGGTTGCGAAAGAAAGGGCCGGAACCGGCATCAGAGCATCATAGATTCTGACTTTGATTCCGTTGGCTGCCAGTACACCTGCAGCAGTCTTTGCAAATACATCACTTTTCAGACGGCTGTCGTAGCTGATGGCTACAGTTTGTGTGCCGCCCTGTGTTTTTACCCAGTTGGCTAGTCCCTGTGTTGCCTGACGGACCACATAAATATTCATACGATTGGTACCTGCTCCCAGGACCCCACGAAGACCAGCAGTTCCGAATTTTAATGCGACCGCGAAACGTTCTTTGATCTCATCATCGTTTCCTTCGATCCTGGACAGTTCCGGGTTCAGATCAGCATCCTCAAGATCTGCTGCCAACCAGCGTTTGTATTCTTCCTGATACATTATTTACCACTCCTATTATCTTTATTTTTGTCACTTAAAAAGTTATATAGATTGTAACATGTTTTCACAAAAACAGCAACTGCTTTGTGAAACTTAAACGAATGTTAACAAATAATTTCGGTGAAAACGACAAATTCTACTATATTATCAGAAAAATTGCATGTCATTTTCCAATGACAAAACACGTCAGATATCATATCATGTTCTCAATTTTCCAGAGTGGCGAAAAATAATTCATAAAAATCGTCTTCGCCTTCCAGTTTTGGCGAATTTTCTCCCCCACCGTTGGTACTGCGACGCATGGAAGCATAAAACGCTTCCCCTGCCTGAATCAGATCCATCGTATAGATTGGATAACCTTCTTCCTGACATTTTTTACAGAAAGCATCGACAGGATTCTTCTCACTGCGGGTTGCAAAGAGTGCTTTTCGAAGTTCCGGGTCTTTCTTGGCTTTCAGCTGCAGTGCATCCAGTAATTCAATCGTATTCATAAAACATCCTCCTTTATCCCGTGATATGCAAAAGAGGCCTGCCAAATACAATGCAGACCTCCTTGTCTTTTACTGTTTTTAATTATTTCTGAACAATGTTGATGATTTTCTTCGGTACATAGATCTCTTTTACGATTGTACCTGTCAGTTTATCAGCAACAGCTTCTTTTCCTTTTGCGATTGCATCTTCTTTGGAAATGTCAACCGGGATACTGATGACTGCACGGGTTTTTCCGTTGATCTGTACCGGTACCTCTACTTCGTCATCTTTCATAGCGTCTTCATCATGTTCCGGCCATTTTGCTGCAAATACGGATGTGTCATGACCCAGAACCTGCCACAGTTCTTCTGCAATGTGCGGAGCGAACGGAGAAAGCAGAATTACATAGGTAGACAGTGTTTCTTTGTCAATACCACCGGTCTTCTTAGCCATGTCAATCATCTTGTTGTTATATTCCATGAATTTGGAAACAACGGTATTCAGGCTGAAGCTTTCCAGACGTTCTGTGATATCGTGAATCAGGCAGTGACGCAGTTTTACCATCTCTTTAGTTTCTGAAACATTTGCTTCTGCACTGTCCTGTACCAGTTTCCAGAAACGATTCAGGAAACGGTATACACCGTCGATTCCTCTGTCATCCCACTCTGCATCCAGTTCCGGCGGTCCTACGAACAGCTCATAGATACGCAGAGAGTCACATCCGTAATCTCTTACCAGATCATCAGGAGAAACAACGTTTCCTTTCGATTTACTCATCTTGATACCGTTCTTACCGGTGATCATACCCTGGTTGAACAGTTTGTGGAATGGTTCGTCAAAATCAATAGCTCCGATATCATACAGGAACTTGGTATAGAAACGGGAATACAGCAGATGCAGTACCGCATGTTCCACACCACCGATGTACATATCTACCGGCAGATATTTGTCAGCTTTTTCTTTGGATACCAGCTCTTTGTCATTTTTGTTATCTACATAACGCAGGAAATACCAGGAAGAACCTGCCCACTGTGGCATAGTGTTGGTCTCGCGTTTTGCAGGTCCGCCGCAGGCCGGGCACTTGCAGTTAACCCATTCGTCAATAGCAGCCAGTGGAGATTCACCGGTTCCTGTCGGTTCGTAAGATTCTACATCCGGCAGACGAAGCGGAAGTTCTTCTTCCGGTACCGGAACGTTTCCACATTTCGGGCAGTGAACGATCGGGATCGGTTCGCCCCAGTAACGCTGACGGGAGAATACCCAGTCACGCAGTTTGAAGTTTACGGTTTTACGTCCGATACCCATCTTTTCGATCATCATCGGAGCTTCTTTCTTCAGTACGGAAGATTCCATACCGTTCCAGTCACCGGAGTTGATCATAGTTCCAGAAGCCTCGGTATATGCTTCTGTCATATTTTCGATTTCTTTTCCATCTTTTGCGATAACCTGAATGATCGGAATATTGAACTTGGTTGCAAATTCAAAGTCACGGTCATCATGGGCAGGTACACACATGATTGCTCCGGTACCGTAATCAGCCAATACATAGTCAGACAGCCAGATCGGTACTTTGGCATCATTTAACGGGTTGATTGCATAAGATCCGGTAAATACACCAGTCTTTTCTTTGTCCTGCAGACGGTCCACATTAGACTTCATGGATGCATCGTAGATATATTGTTCCACAGCTACTCTTGTTTCATCGGTAGCCAGTTCTTTTGCCATGGCATGCTCAGGAGCCAGTACCATGAAAGTTGCACCGTGAAGGGTATCCGGGCGGGTGGTGTATACAGTGATCTTCTCGTCTTTTCCTTCAACCGGGAATTCAACTTCTGCACCGTAGGATTTACCGATCCAGTCACTCTGCATCTTTTTAACTTTTTCCGGCCAGTCCAGTTTGTCCAGATCATTCAACAGACGGTCTGCATATTTTGTGATACGCAGCATCCACTGACGCAGATTTTTCTTAGTTACTTCAGAACCACAACGTTCACATTTTCCGTTGACAACTTCTTCATTTGCCAGACCTGTTTTACAGGATGGACACCAGTTGATCGGGAATTCTTTTTCGTAAGCCAGACCTTCTTTAAACATCTTTACAAAGATCCACTGGGTCCATTTGTAGAACTCAGGATCTGTGGTGTTTACTTCGCGATCCCAGTCATATAAAGCTGCGATCTCGTTGATCTGCCGTTTGATATTTGCTACGTTGTCTGCGGTTGATTTTGCAGGATGTACACCCATTTTGATTGCATAGTTTTCAGCCGGCAGACCGAAAGCATCCCATCCCATCGGGTGAATGATATAGTAACCGTTCAATAATTTGTAGCGGCTCCATACATCAGAAATTACATATCCTCTCCAGTGTCCGACATGAAGACCATTTCCTGACGGATATGGAAACATGTCCAGACAATAATATTTTGGCTTTTTGCCATCATCCACATTCACCGGGTGTTCTTCCCAGATATCATGCCATTTTTTTTCTACTGCCCTATGATTATAAGGTACTGTCATGGTTTCTTCCTCCTAGGTATTGCTTGAAATATAAAAAGTCCTTTTGTTTCTGTTTTTCAACTAGAGACGAAAGGACTTTATTTCCGTGGTACCACTCTACTTCATGAAGCATAAGCCTCATGCACTTATGGATTCTGTAACGGGAACTCCCGCTTTTTCTTACTTGCATCTTCTATAAATTATGAAAATGTTTCGGAAAAAGGACTCCGGGGCCAGTTCAAAGCTCTCTTCTGCTGACTCGCACCAACCGACAGCTCTCTGAAAGAACGATACCGCTTTTACTCTTCCCCCTCCAGGTCGTATACTTTATAAAACATAAAATATTTTAACTGCAAAGACAGTGTTTGTCAAGGCTTTCCTGTTATTTACACGGGCAGCAAGCCAAAGTGTTACTGTTCACTCCATTCCCGGTAACACACCTCGCGATGCACAGAATTTATACCAATCGTATAAATTCGCGAAGCATATTTTATCTCGTTATGGCTGCTCATCAAAACGATGGTTTTTAAAATAGTATTCTTTATCGTGCTCATTGATCTCACGATATACCTTGCATGGACTTCCAAAAGCAATACAGTTTGCCGGAATGTCTTTTGTTACGATAGAACCGGCACCGATCACGGAATTTTCTCCGATAGTTACATCCGGAAGAACGACAACATTGGCTCCCAGCCATACATTATCACCAATGGTGATTGGGAATGAATACATTCCGTCTCCCCGGTGTTCCGGATCAATGGGATGTCCGGTGGTACACAAGGTTACATTCGGTCCGATCAACACATTTTTTCCGATGGTGATCTTCCAGTCATCGATCAGTGTCAGATTCATATTAGAATAGGTGCCGTCTCCGATGGATACATATTTTCCAACAGCTGCTGTAAGCGGTGGAGTGATCCATACATTTTTTCCTACTTTTCCGAAAATATCGTGAAGAAGTGCTTCTCTTCCTTCCATATCTTCCGGTGGCATACTGTTGAATTCTCTTACCAGTGCTTTTGTGTGAGCCTGCAGACTCATATTTTCATCATCATCCTGCCATACATACCCCTGTTTCATTCTCTCCTGCTCAGTCATAGTTTTTCTACCTCCCAGTTAATATTACTACAGGGTTAAGTGTAACATATTTGTGTGGGAAAAGCCATCTGCTCTCGAAGAAAAGTATTGCCACGGTACATAACAGTAACATATAACAGTCAGGTGCTTTTTCATAGCATCAGTTGTCCATCGAATCGGAAAAAAACAGACGTGGGAAAAGATCTTGTCCGAGCTCTTCCGCGGTATAATCCGCATTGCAGGATACGCTGGGAGCATACAGGTACGTATATCCATCCCGTATAACCATAAATGCCAGCCAGAAATTGGTATCCTCGTTGTTTCCGCTGGTAAAGGAAACAATATACACCGGATAGGAAAGACTCTCAGTATAACCATCGTCCTGGTAAACGGAAAGAATGTTATATATGCCACCGTCGGTCAGTTTTTCTGCTGCAAGGGTTGCGTATGCCTCCGGAGTGTCTGGAAGATCTTCCGGGTTGACATAGCAATAGTCAACGATGCAAGACATCCCGTCTTCTAACATATCGTCATATCGGTGAGTCCCGTCTTCATAATTTTCATTTATAAGAGAAATCATACCGGTATAAGGAAGAGCACCTCCCATGAGAACTGGTATGTCCACAGAATTCTCCTGACCGGACGGCGCATCAACAGGGTCTTTATCTGGTTGTGACGGAGAAGGATCTGCCTCATCAGGTGTATGGGATCCATGATCATTATCTGATTGAGTGCTTTCTGTGGTGTCGACATTTTCAGGAACTTCAGGTTCGTCCGTTATTATCGGATCAGTGTTTTTTTTCGGGTCAGATGGATCCTCGTCGTTTTGTTTGGTGTTTCTATCTGCAGTAATGAATGGAATCTTGAAGGGTAATTCGACCGGAAGTTTGAAAGAACAGGATGTCATGGTCAATGCTGCTGTGAGGAGCAGTGAAGCAAAAAGCCATTTTCTTTTCATAAGCGTAGTCTCCTTTCTTCTGATTATAGCAAATAGAATGATATACAGAATTCCTTTTTTACATTGTACCATATATTGTGCGGTTTGTGTGACGTTGCCTTATAAAATGATCCACTGGTCTTTCGATTATTGTTATCGGTAAACAGTGATTTTTCATTGAGGAGAAACGCTGGAGATCCAGTCTTTTGGCGAACAACCGCACTGCTGTTTAAAATATCGGCTGAAATGAGACATGTTTCGAAATCCGCAGGAAAGAGCCACTTGTTGGATCGGCAGCGCTTCATTTGTCAGTAGATTTTTGGCCTTGTCAAGACGGACCTGTAGCAGGTCGTTGTGTGGGGTACTGTGAAAAAACTGCCGGTAATAAGCGTAGAACTGACTTTTTTCCAGGTTTATCTGATTGCAGAGTTGTTCGGTTGTCCAGTGTTTTTCATAATGGCGGAGCATCTCCATGCGAAGTGCCTGAAAATCCCGGTACAACCCTTCTTCTTCTGGGTTATGTCGCTGCCCTTTTTCAAGTCCACGGGCTGCCGTGACCAGAAGCTGGCAGATCAGTGCACTCTGCATTGCTTCCGTATGAGAACCGCGGGTGATGTATTCCTGCTGCAGCTTGCGGATGATTTCTTCTATTTCTTCCGGATTTTGCGGATAAAATATCTGGTTTTGCGGAAGCTGAAAATATTCTGCCGGATTCTCCTGTGCAACAAAATGAAGATAACTGTTCCGGAACTTCTGTACTGCCTGATAGTGCTGCATCTGTCCTGGTGTGTACAGGATGCAGGCATTTTCTCCGGTAATCAGTATACCATTCTCCTGATAAACTTTCATCGGAGTTTTCAGCAATAAAAACAAATAATCGCCGCTCCCCTGTGGACGGTAGATCCGGTCAGCATCCGGGTTGGAGCGGTTGTATTCGCAAAACTGTATGGAAATATCTGAAATCATTACTTCATCACCCTCTCGTATTTTCTACAAAAAGCATACCTGACACCGGAAAAAAAGTCAATTACTTCGGACAAAAACATCTGGTATTCTTCCAATGTTCTGTTACAATCATAAACAGTACAGACAATACATGTCGAGAGCACATTATATAACCACAGGAGGTTTTTACAATGAAAAAAGCTGAAATTATTGTAGACAAATATTTCCTCACCGGAGCGGTAGACAAAAGGATCTTCGGTTCTTTTATTGAACATCTGGGAAGAGCCGTGTACGAAGGAATCTATCAGGAAGGCAACCCGAACTCCGATGCACAGGGATTTCGGAAAGATACCCTGGATCTGGTCAAAGAACTGCAGGTTCCGATTGTTCGTTATCCGGGCGGTAACTTTGTATCCGGTTTCCGCTGGGAAGACAGCGTAGGACCAAAAGACAAACGGCCATCCAGACCGGAGCTTGCCTGGGGTGTGATCGAAACCAATCAGTTCGGATTAAATGAATTCGCCGACTGGTCAAAAAAAGCAGGAAGTGATATCATGATGGCTGTCAATTTGGGAACCCGCGGACCGGAAGATGCCAAGAATCTTCTGGAATACTGTAACTTCAAAGGCGGCACTTACTACAGTGATCTGCGAAAAGAACACGGTTACAAAGATCCGCACGATATCAAAGTATGGTGTCTGGGAAATGAAATGGATGGTCCGTGGCAGATGGGCCATAAAACGGCTACAGAATACGGAAGAATCGCAGCTGAGACTTCCCGTCTGATGAAATTCATGGATCCTACGATCGAGACCGTAGCCTGCGGAAGCTCCAATCTGGATATGCCAACCTTCGGTTCCTGGGAATACACCGTTCTGGATGAGGCTTATGATGAGGTTGATTATATGTCCCTGCATCAGTACTATGGAAACCGTGATGACGATACCCCTGATTTTCTGGCAAGTTCCAAAGGAATGGATGATTTTATCTCAGGTGTCGTAAGTATCTGCGATGCTGTCAAAGCAAAGAAACACGGCAAAAAGAATATTAACCTGTCCTTCGATGAGTGGAATGTCTGGTATCACAGCAACGAAGCAGATGAAAAACTGGAAAAATGGATCCAGGCACCCCATCAGCTGGAAGATATCTACAATTTTGAAGATGCCCTGTTAGTCGGAAGTATGCTGATTACACTTCTTCGCCATGCAGATCGTGTAAAAATTGCCTGCCTGGCACAGCTGGTCAATGTTATCGCACCGATCATGACTTCTGACACCGGTGCATGGAGACAGACTATTTTCTATCCGTATTTCCACGCAAGTGTATACGGAAGAGGTACTGTTCTGAACACCCAGGTACACACCCCGGTATATGAAAGCAAAACTTACGGAGAAGCTCCGTATCTGGATTCTGTATGCATCTGGAATGAGGAAGAAGATACTCTGACAATCTTTGCTGTGAATAAGAGCCTGGAAGAAGATATGGAAGTCAGCTGTGACCTGAGACAGTTTGAAGGTTACAAAGTAGCTGAACATATCGTTCTGACCAACGATGATCTGAAAGCGGTTAATACAGAAGCCGCTCCGAACACAGTAGCTCCGACACCCTCTTCTGCTACCAAACTGGAAAATGGCAAATTACAGACCGTCTTTGGGAAACACAGCTGGAATGTAATTCGACTGAGTAAATAATTTCTTTTAAAAATGCTCCTGGAATCCCAGGAGCATTTTTGATAACTGTTCTGTAACTATTCAAAGTTCTTGTTATTCTTTTATTCTAACGGTTCCTCATAAAATCTTCCAGCGATTCCCTCGGATTTGACAATGTTGATAAATGCTTCCGGATCCAGGCTGTGAACCAGTGCAGTCACTTCTTTCACCTCATCTTCTCCCAGTACTGTGTACAGCATGTCTTTGTCCTCTTTCAGATAGCAGCCCTGAACGGCAAGATGTGTGATTCCATGCCTGGTACATTCCATAATCTTCTGCTCCAGCATTGCTCCGTGACGGGTGACGATGAACATGGTTGCTTTTTGATCTTTTCTGTGAAGTGTGTTGATCGTCTGTGTGGAAACGAACTGGAAAATGATGGAATACATCGCAGCTTCAAATCCAAACAGAAAACCTGCGGTCGTAAGTATCACCACATTGATACCAAAAACAAAATTCCAGGACGGTTTATGCAATCTGGAGGAAAGATAAACCGCAATAAAATCCGTTCCACCGCTGGAAGCTTTTCCGAACAAAGCAATCGAGATTGCTGTTCCGTTCAGAATCCCGCCAAATACAGACACCAGAAGCGGATCATATGTAATCGGCGTTATCGGGATCAGATCGACCAGAAAAGAGTTCAGTACGATCATCAGTACCGTATATGAGGTAAACTTTTTCCCGATCATCCGAAAACCGATGATCGCCGGTATCGCATTCAATGCAATATTGATCACCGAATATGGCAATGAAATTCCGAAAAATGTTTCCGCCGTACGCTGTAACAAAAGTGATAAACCGGTAAATCCTCCCGGAATCAGATTTCCCGCCCGGACGAAAGATTTGATGTTGACAGACATCAGTAACGATGCGAAAAGTACGCAGCCTGTCGATATCAGTGGCTGCTTCCATCTTGGGGATGTTCGTACAGTTGCCGGTTGTTGATTTGTAGTTTTCATTTTGTTCTCCATTATAAAAAAATTGTAAAAAACTATTGTTGCCTTCACTTAAGGAAGTTTTAGCAGCGTGTTCTATTATAGTATAGCTCTTTTGAGATGTTTCATCAATGGGAATTCATTGGACTTTATTTGTAGATATCTTCTAACATATCAAGTATATGGCTCTCAGGCAGTTCTGTGAACTAATTCCGCAAACTTACTTTCCAGTAAGAATTTAAACCGTCTGCCAACAGGAAGCTTCAACACTATTGCTATTTTTTCATGCTCCTTTCCGAAGCTATACTACTGGAACGGAAGATACTCTGCTCCAATGTACTTTGATTTTACCATCTAACAGGCCAAATAACAAGTTGATACCCCGGCACTGTTTTACAGACTAATATTATTATTTTATAGTTAAGCGACAATCTCTATCATACAAGCAAAAAAGCGAGCATACACCACGACAAAATAATCGGTATATGCTCGCTTTTTTACTCATCATCATCTTTTGCTATTTTTTAATCACCGGAATCTCCGTATCATCTTTCGCGTCCAGGTTATCCAGGTATTTTTTCGTTTCTTTCACAATAACCGGGGAAAGGAGCAGTACGGCGATCAGGTTCGGGATTGCCATCAGGGCGTTCAGGATATCGGCGATGTCCCATACTACATCAAGGGCTACTACCGGGGCGATCACAGCTACGGCGATATATAACACTCGATAAGGTATCAGTCCCTTTTTCCCTGCAAAGTATTCCACGCAACGTTCCCCATAATATGCCCATCCAAGGATCGTAGAGAAGGCGAAGGAAATAATTCCAACGACAAGGATCAAAGGCCCGATGACCGGAATCTGATCGAAGGCAAGGGAGGTCAGTACACCGCCATCGGTGATCTCATTGGCATTGATAGCCGGGTTTTTCATAATCGTAGAAACCAGTACCAGACCGGTCATCAGACATACGACTACAGTATCCCAGAAAGTTCCGGTGGAGGATACCAGTGCCTGGCGTACAGGGTTTCGTGTCTGTGCTGCTGCGGCGGCAATCGGTGCAGAACCCATACCGGATTCATTGGAAAACAGTCCACGGGCAACTCCGTAACGCATCGCCAGCATGATACCGCTTCCTACCAGACCGCCGGCTGCTGCTCCCGGTTGGAATGCCAGGCGACAGATAGTTGTGATTGCAGGAATGATATAGTCATAATTAATTCCAAGAATCACGATACAGCCAAGCACATAGAAAAGTGCCATAAACGGAACCAGTCGTTCACAGACCCTTGCGATGCTTTTGATTCCACCAAAGATGACAACTGCTGTCAGAACGCCAATGATGATTCCGACAACTGCTTTATTGATGTGAAGATTCTCATTGCAGACAGTAGCGATGGCGTTAACCTGTGTGGCACATCCGATACCGAACGAAGCAAACCCGGCAAATACAGCAAAGATCAGCCCCAGCCACCGCATATGCAAACCGCGTTCCAGTGCGTACATGGCACCACCCTGCATTCGTCCATCTTCGGTTTTGACACGATATTTTACTGCAATCAGTGATTCACTGTATTTCGTCGCGATACCGAACACACCGGTAAGCCAGCACCATAAAACGGCACCAGGACCACCTAAGGCAACAGCAGTTCCCACACCGATGATATTTCCGGTTCCGATCGTAGATGCCAGCGCAGTGGCAAGTGCTCCGAACTGACTGACTTCACCGTCTGCATCCGGTTCTTTGGATACAGAAAGCTTGATTCCTTTTGTGATTGTTTTTCTCTGGATAAACCCGGTTCGGACGGTCATGAAAAGATGAGTTCCGAGAAGTAACAGAATCATCCCCCAGCCCCAGACTTTTCCGTCCACCCAGGTTACCAGTTGACTGAACTTTTCCATATGTTTGTTCTCCCTTCTGTGGTGTAGATATGTAAATCTCATAAATATTTCGTATCTTCATAGTTGCTGAGTGTTTAAAAGATTCTGTACGTTTTCCAGGTGCTCTGATTCCTGTACAGGATATATCAGTTTATGGCATATAGCGGAATATTATGCCTGCAATAAGATAACATAGGCTTCGCGATCTTGATATGCAGGAAGATAATTTCCTGTATATCGAAAAAAGGCAGACACCCTTTCGGATGTCCGCCCTTGGACTTACATATCTCATCTATATTTTGTTTATCAGTTGATTTTTCTTATTATATCATGAAACTCTTTTGCTGCCAAGTGAAAATTTTCTACTCCAGGTTCAATACCGTACAAACCGGAGTTCCTTCCAGGTATTCTACGGTAACCGTGTCTCCCTCCTGCAATGTTACGACCTGCAGATAATCCTGAACCGGGACATCGAAGATCTCGGAATGTCCATTTAATACCAGGTAGAAATGGGAATTGCCGTCGATAACGCTCTGCGCGATCCGCTGGATCGTTCCGGTGACAGTTTTGAAATCGCTCTCATTTCCAGCAGTAATTCCACTGGTATTCAGGAGTTTCACATAAGCGTCCTGGCAGGCGGATACGGTATCTCCGATGGCAACATTCTGGTATTTCTGGATATTTACCATCGCGTATTTTTTTACCAGTCCTGCACCGTCTTTCAATGCCATAAAGTATGTTGGTTCATTGGAAATATTCAGAAGGATCGGGAAAGTTGCCTTGTACCCAAGGTTCTGAACCTGCCCTTCCGCGGATCCCATCGCCGAATACTCTTCTGCTCCGTTTACCTTATAATATCGTGTCTCTCTGGTACGTTGATTGATCAGAACAAATCCTACGTTGGACTGATCTCCGCTGACAGAAGTTACACCGGTGTATACCCATACATCGTCTTCCATCGCCATGTAATTATATCCGTCTGTAGATTTCAGACAGCCTTTCTGTCCGAAGATGCTGTTGATATAACCGTGCACCAGTGTTCCATAGTAATTATACTGCTGAATCAGAAGATCTGCCGGATTGGCACGATCTACCCATTCCGGACAGTCTTTTAACGTGTAATCCTGGCACTCTCCTGTCTGGGCATTACACAGGACAACTCTGCCGATTGTTGCACCACCAAAAAGTCCAATTGTATACTTCCGCACCGGGCAGACCCAGTAAGGAGTGCCATTATCGTCAATCTCGAAACTTAACTGATCGAAGATATAGGTAGGATAATGAAAACGCAGATGACGATAAATATTCCGGTTCAGATATTCTGCCTCGGAATAGCGGATCGGTTTGTCCAGTTTTACCAGCGAGGTATCCTGTGTCGTCATGTCGATCATAATATACGCCGGGATTCCCTGCGACTGGTTGGTCAGCCATTTGATCGGGCTTGCGTAGACCAGTGGAGTCACGCGAACCGGTTTTTCCTGATAATTGATCTGCGAATACAGATCGCTGACCTCAAACTGAGAAACCATATCTACCATACTTCCCATTTTTCGGTTTCCAAGAATCATCGCGCTGTCTTTGTCAAGCAACGGAATCTGACTGAAATTCACCGGCTGGATATCTTCCGAAAAGTCGCGTTCCTCGATGGTCAGCAGATTTCGATACTGTTTTGCGTTTACGATGGGGGAAGATAAGATGCTTCCTGCTGCAAATACAAGCAGTACAGCCATCAGTACGATGCCTCCGATTTTCAGAAACTTGCTGCTTTTCACCTCACGGATGCTGGTAAACTTCTTTTTAGCTGCATAAGCTGCCAGAATCAATACGAGTACCAACAGGATAAAAATCCAGATTCCCGTAGAATGAATGTTGATCGCCGGGATTGTTACATAATAATAAATCCCCGCAAGAACGATCACCAGCAGCACTAGAAGCGCTTTGATTTTTCCTTTTTTCATATTGTCTGCTCTCCTCTTTGGAACTGTTGTTTTTTGTACTATATCAGTATACGCTGTTTTTCGCAAGTATAACCCACAAGAATTCACGAATTCTTAAGGAAACCGCGGTCACAGGAATTATAAAAATATCCGAAAGTAAACCAGTTGTCAAATAGCCGATTCACTTTCGGATTAAGTATCTAGATTTGTTTTACAGAGATTCACACTCCGCATTGATCGTATCTTCGGTTGCTTTCATTGCTTCCATTGTCATCGTCAGCAGTTTTTCCAGTTCCCAGCCGAGCTGATCGGCTCCGCGCTGGATGACTTCTCTGGAGCATCCTGCAGCGAATCCTTTGCTTTTGTATTTTTTCTTTAAGGATTTCAGTTCCATGTCTTTTGTACTTTTGGAAGGACGCATCAGCGCTGCCGCCCAGATCAGTCCGGTCAGTTCATCGGCTGCAAACAATACTTTTTCCATCTCATGTTCCGGTGCTACATCAAGAGTAACACCGCATCCGATCGTGATACCATATCCATGGGAGACTACACTGTGGATGATATCTTCACCAACGCCTCCCTCTCTTAAAAGTTCCGGTGCTTTCAGGCAGTGCTCTTCCGGATACTGTTCAAAATCAATATCATGCAGAAGTCCTACGATACCCCAGTATTCTGCGTCTTCAGCGTATCCAAGTTCGTTAGCATACCATTTCATTACAGCTTCCACGGTAAATGCATGCTGCAGATGAAACGGATCCTGATTGTATCTTTTTAATAATGCCAGTGCATCTTCTCTTGCTATATAGTCCATATTTCTTTCTCCCTGTCCGGTGTGCACTGCGCCTGAAACACACCATTTGTAATTCATAGATTTCTTAAAAATATTTTTGAAATGATTTCACACATAAATGCATTATAACACGAAATCGCTTCAAAAACAGAAGCTTTTTCACACAATACCTTTGTGGGTATATATATCAGGAAAAACTGTTTTTCACTTCCTGTGCAAAATGATCCGGCGTATCCATAAAGCAAAACGGTTCATACTCCGTATATGCAGATGGACGGCTGACAGTAAGCAGCTGTATTTCTTCACCGGAAAGATCCGAGAGAAGTTTCTGCTTTAATTTTGCTAGTTCTTTTCCATGCATCATTTGGATTGCCAGACTGCTCCCACCCTGATTATTTTTTGCAATCAGATAACACATCCCGAAGCACCTCCTCACATTCACATTCTGTTCGGATTCTTCCTCTCTCGTACTCTCTTCGCAGGGTGATTCCCACATTTGCCGGATGATGTTTACTCCATACATATTTATGCAGCCAGTTGTTCATCTGACGGTCATAGTAGGTATTATATTGAATCTCGATCGGGTAATGTCGGTGGCCATACTGATAATAGATATACACACCGCGGTATCCGTCATCGTGTGTTTTCCCGTTGGACATGTCTGCAACGGAAATATTCTTTGCTTCTCTCAGACGTAAAATTTCCTCGTAATTATCGCATAATGTCCGAAAACCGAGGATATCGTTAAATACCCGCTCTACCCGGCTTTCCCCGGATGCCCGTTGATATTTTCGCAGAATCGCCTGAAGACTTTTGATGCGGTAATCAATCGGAAGTCCGGATAAAATATCACTGGAATCATACCAGACGACGATATTTTTCAGTTCTTCTGTAAGAAACGCTTCATCCAGACAGCTGATTGCCTGAGCCAGGTTCTCTTCCAGTCTGGTTCGAAAGGACAACTTTCGCAGCAGGGCAAAAGACAGTCCGTCTTTCTTCAAAATATCTTCTACCATTGCTACTGCCCCCTGATTAATCTTCCAGAGTAACTTTCACTTTTTTACCCATGGCTCCGGCAATCTTTACCAGGAATTCCAGACTGGGGTTGTAATTTCCGCTCTCAAAACGGGTGATGTTCGGCTGAGAGATACCGGCACGCTTTCCAAGTTCACTCTGCGTCAGTCCCAGTTCTTTGCGGTACTGTTTGTAAATGTCGACGGTTCGCTGAATCGTCACTTTCTGCTGAGTTTCCAAAAGAATTTTTTCTCCATTTTCCATAATGATGTAATCCATGTTTTCACTTTCCTTTCATATTTTTACCCATACCGTATGTGATATCTACAGAATAGCCTATACGGTATGGAAAGTCAAGAGAAATCTGATAAAAAAAATCAAAATTGGTCCACTGGACCAATTATTGATATGCAATGCAACAAAAAAATTGTACAGAAATCCTTTGAAAGAAAAATCTCTTTCCAGGATTTCCGTACAATTCTTAATCATAAAATATCTGTTATTTTACATAAAGCACTTTTTCAGCATCTTCTGCCCCTGCAAATGGTCCGGGCACAGTTGCCACACCGCGGTGATTTCCGAAATAATCTTCGTCAAACCGGATCGGTGTTCCATCTGCATTTTCGAACGGCTGTTCCGGTTCGAAAGCATTTCCAAGCACTTCAGTGTTGATCATTCTTCCGGTAAAGCCCTTCAGGAACTCATAGATATTGGTTTCCAGATGATATCCGTCTTCTTTTTCCACCAGTTCAACCTTCACATCCTCCCTGTTCTCTGCTGCGGTCAGACCATTTCTTTCCTTTTTCCATGCTTTTGCTCCTCCGAGATACACATTACCCTCGCTCCATACCGGCAGATGACCAAAGTGTACCGGTTCCAGTTTTACCATATCCACCGGTTTTGTAAAGTCAAACTGTGAGATCCATTCCTCATATGTCGGATACTCGTCGAATGTCCAGGTGCCAGCCAGACGATTTTCCGTGTCATAGCCATCATCGGAATCGTGAGGGGTAATCACATCTTCTTTCGGCCATTTCTGTACAAAAATATTGTTATAGAAACGGTCATCCCCGTGAAGAATCGTCATGAATCCCATCACCTCTGTACGGTGCGGAATATGATACGGTGTATATCTCCAGCCGGTTCCTTCACCAACACAGGTCAGAGAACCACAGATCAGGTTATGTACCATTGCTACACCCTGTGTTGCGAAACGAAGGGCAGCATCAGACAGAAGAATATTGTTGTCGATCAGTGTCGGTCCATGTCCCACTTCCACAAACAGATCTTGAGACATCATGCCGCCCTTCAGATTCTTTGCAAAGGACGGACGCTGGTTGTCATGAAGCAGATTCTGCGTGATCCGTGTTCCCTGTGCTTCCCAGTCACACCAGATACCCATGGTACAGTGATGAATATGATTACGCTGATACAGAACATCAATCGCTGCATGCATCTTGATACCTGCAATCTCTGCACCGCCCTGTTCCATCATGTTGTTGATGTGATGAATATGGTTGTCTTCGATCACACTGAACACACCGCCCATACGACCGATGATACCGCCTTGTTCACAGTGATGAATATTATTTCTGCGGATAATATGACTTCCTACCTTTTCTTTCAGCCAGCCATGATACTGTCCGCGGCATACGGCATCACGTTCCATCTGTGTCGGACTCTTGACATACTTATATGTAAAATAATGATCGTTATCCGGATCCAGATATTTACCTACGGAGATACCTGCGCATTTGCTGTTGGAGATATCGCAGTCCTCGATGATCCATCCCTTGCTCCAGTGTGGACCGATCATACCGTCCTGAAATGCTGCCGGCGGTGCCCAGGTGGTTGCGGCTTTGCAGATGGTAAAGCCGCTGACAGTAATATAACTTACTCCTGTTTTGGAAGGGAAAAAGCATTCACGACGCACATTGATTTCTACATTTTCCGCGTTCGGATCTTTTCCCTGGAAATTGGCGTAAATGATTGTTTCATCCGTTTTGGAATCCTGTTCGGCATACCATTTGTAGACAGATTCTTCCGGAACCCAGCTGCATGGATACACTTCTCCGCGAAGACACTCATCCAAAGTTACTGCCTCATACATAGCGCGACCGTTCAGATATACGCAGCCGGTATGTTTGTCTGCCTTTGCAAAATACCAGTCACCATATACTGCAGTCGTATATGGGTTATAAGAACCGAACACACTATTTGCCACACGACATACCCAGGTGTTGTCCTGATACGGTGTCCAGGTTTTAATCTCCTCCGCACCGGTAATCACAGCACCCAGTGGCTTTACACTGCGATAGGTGATCCGGGCATCTTCACGTCCGGCATAGATTGGATCTACATATTCACGGTAAGTTCCCGGGAACACTAAAACCTCATCACCCGGTTGTGCGATCTTTGCAGCATCATTGATTTTTCGAAAAGGAGCTTGTTCGGTTCCGTTTCCGTTACGTACAGCATTCACATCTACATAGATTCTCATGTTCATAACCTCCATTGTACTTCATCTTTTATAAAAATCAGTTATTATGTAGATTTCTCAATTATGTTTTGAGAAATATGGCCATTTATGGTTATTATACTATAGACTCTGATCTGATAAAAGATAAATCTGACAGTTTTAGAAAATTAGTTTTCCGTACATGAATTCAAAACGGCTGGGAAAGAAACTACACCGGGAGATTGCGGTATTGCTCGATGTTTCTCTCCTGATTTTCATTGTAAATGAAATAATAATCGATTTGACCGGTTCCCTGGGTATAAATATATTGTCCATAGATTCTCACGTTACAGAATAATACGGTACTTCCCGCCGCAACACCGATGGCATATCCCTTATTGGACAGTACCAGTGGCATCCGAAGTTTTTTCTGTCCAAAAGAAATATACCGCGCTTTCGTGCTCAGATCCATAAAATCATCTGCAAGAACACCTTTGGATTTCAGGCGCTCATTTTTATCCCAGGCGAAAAAGTTCCATGTCTGACTGTCCAGAAGCAATCGAGGTTCCGAAGGATTTTCCGTAAGCAGTTTTTTACCGTCTCTGCTTAAAAACTGCACAGCACCATTGGCTTTTTCCACCCGAATCAGGATACGATCAGTCAGAAGCTGTACTTCAGAACGGGACTCTTTTGCGCCCCATGTTACTGCGGTATCTGCCTGTGTTTTCCAGTTCGTATCCTGGATCGTGCCGGTGACACCTTTTACAAAGCTGATACGGATCGTCGACGGTGTGATCGGTGTCAGCCGAAGAAGTCCGGCTGCACTGGCGATCTCCAGATACTGCTTTGTCTTTTTCACCCATTTTACAGAAAAATTCCCTCTGGAATGTCCTTTGACCTGAAGATGACTCTCCGGTGGGAAGGTTCCATATGTATACGGGGATGGATTCACCAGTCCGTCGATGGCGGAAGATTTTAATTTTTTATCCGTTGATTTCTTTAACAGATTTCTGTTTTTGGGAATCAGTGCCTGATGTACTTCAAACGGTTTTGGAATTAGCACCGGTGTCTCTGTTCCGGCAATTTCCTGTTCCTTTTTCAACTGAATCTTTCGAGGACCCAGATAGCCTCTTGCCTGCCGATCCCTGTCGCCCTCTTCTCTCCGCTGCTGTTCGATCTCTTTCTGCGTGTGTACCGGTTTTGCGTATTCTTTCGCTTTTTGCAGACTTTCAGTCTGGAATTCCTGCATATGTTTTTCTTTCGGTACTTCGGTTTCAATAATATCCGTAAGAGTATCCTGATACAGTACGGTAAGTTCATGAAGTGCACGGGTAGCGGCAACATACAACAGTTTGATATGCCCGTTATCCTGTGGATATTGTTCTTTTGTCGGATTCCACAGAAGTACCGCGTCAAATTCCAGCCCCTTGGTATACACCACCGGGAGAACCATGATTCCCTCTCCGAACTGACTGCGTTCCGGTGTGTAACTCATCAGATTCGGAGTATCCTGTAACAGATCCGACACCTCTTTGGCTTCCGTCTCATCGCGGCAGATTACAGCGATCGTTTCGTATCCGTTTTTTTGCCATTCCTGAATCTGGTTTGCTGCTGCATCTTTCATAGCAACTGTATCTGCACTGGCTTGCACCTTCACCTGCTTTCCGTGGCGAATGATCGGTTCCACCGGATATATCGGGAAATCTCCATGCCGAAGGATCTCTGTGGCAAATTCTGAGATTTCCACCGTGTTTCGATAGCTTTTCCGAAGCAGTCCGAATGCATCGTATGTTCCCCGCAGGATCAGTCTGCGAAGTTCTTCCCAGTCATTTAACCCCTGTCCAAAATGGATATTCTGAGAAGTATCTCCCATAACAGTATAGGTGCATCCCCGCATACAGTAGTGCAGGCAGCGATATACCATCATACCAAAGTCCTGTGCTTCATCGATGACCACATGGCTTGCTTCCCTCACCGGATCGGTTTCCTTGATCCGTTTATAGATATATGCCATCGCCGCAAGGTCGTACACATCAAACGATGTATCTGGTATTTCGATAGGAATTCCCTCTTGCTGCTGTGCACGGAGAAAATTCTGATAAAAAGTTCGCACGGAACCATTCCATTTTCCGTTGCCAAAGTAAGTGCTGTATTTTTTGTCCAGTATTTTCCGCTCTTTTTCTGTGAAAGAGATCACTTTTCCCGTGATCACATTTTCATAGCGGGCATACAGCATTTTATTCAGCATCAGGATCTTGCTTTCCATCGAAAGGAGCGGATTGTCACGCAGATACTCCCGGATCATCGCAGGACGCATCAGACGCACACCCGTTTTTTCCATCACGATCGCCTCCTGTGGAATCTCCTGATTTTCGTATGCCTGACAGTACGCTTCCAGTTTTTCGAACCAGGCAGTACTTCCTTTCTGTTCCTTCCAAGCCTCCTGAGATACCGGATGAACTCTGTATATTTTTCCATTCCATTCCTCATACAGAAGGCGGATAAACAGCTCTTCCATCGTCATCTGACGAATCCCGTATACATCCAGCTCCGGCAGAACACCGGTGATATAATTCAGCAAAATTTTATTGCTCCCGATAATATAAAAATCTTCCGGGCGGAAATCCTCTTTGTAATTATAAAGAATATAGGAAATCCGGTGCATCGCCACTGTGGTCTTTCCGGAACCCGCCACACCCTGGACAATCAGATTAGTCCTGGGGGATCGACGGATCAGCAGATTCTGTTCTTTCTGAATGGTTGCAATGATCTCTCCAAGTACGTTTTTTTTGCTTTTGGCAAGGTATTTGGTCAGAAGTTCATCATTGGCTACCACATCCGAGTCAAAGTAGTCTTTCAACCGGTCATTTTCAATCTCATACGTCCTTTTCCTTTCCAGATCGATCGTATGCGTCCCCTCGGAAAGAACGGTATACGAACAGGGACCAAGACCGCTTTCATAATAAACAGAAGCAATCGGTGCACGCCAGTCCAATACTAACGGCTGCGCATCATCCCCGGAGATTCCAACACGACCGATATAATACGCTTCTTTTTGTTGTTTTTCTTCTGCAAGAAAATCAATTCTGCCAAAATACGGTTTCTTTCTGGCTTTTTCCAGGCGCACCATATTCTGTTTATATTCTTTCAGACGCGCCGTAGCATTGTTCCAGAGTGTCAGACCTTCTTTATCTTTTGCATCGTAAACTTCCATCAGATCGGCAAGATCTTCATTTGCCTCCCGGATGGCTTTACGCGCCTGTACCAGATGCTCCTGGGCAACCCCGATCACATATGCCAGCTGGTGTTCTTCTGCTTCTCTGCTGATACCGGGAAGTTCTGCTGCATCCTTTTCCATTTTTTCTGCCATAGCTCTTCTCCATATTTTTATATTTTTCACATACGACAGTGCCCATCCCCTGCAGATCTCTCGTATTTTCTGTATTACATTTACATTAGTGTGTTATTGCCTTTATTGAAACAGTGCTTTCATCTGATCCAGCGAATCCACACATGCGGTTAACATGTTCTGAAGTTCCGCGTCCGGTTTTGTCTGATCCGGTACCATGACAACCTGACAGCCTGCACGGTACGCACTGGTCACTCCGTTCGGTGAATCCTCTACCGCCATGCATGCAGACGGATCCAGTCCCAGCTGTTGGCAGGCATAGATATAAATATCCGGTGACGGTTTTCCGCACTTGACCATATTTGCACAGATGATCCGGTCAAAGTACTCGTACAGTCCGATCTGTTTCAGATATCGTGCCGCGCGTTCCGTATCAGTTGCCGTAGCGATCGCACGCTGGATCTTCTTTTCTTTCAGATGTTCAAGAAGTTCTACAGCTCCCGGTTTGATCTGGATTCCATCCCGTTCCAGATATTCTTCCATCAGCTGTTTCCGATATACACGAATCGCCGGATAGTCCAGATCGGGATCCTGAAACATTTCTTTCAGATGCTCCGGCGCATATGGCTGTCCCAGCGAACGCATGGAAAGTGCCTGCTCATCACTCATCGTATAACCAAAATGCGCCAGTGCCTGTGGCCAGCAGATCCGGTAATTTTTTTCTGTGTCAATCAGTGTTCCATCCATATCAAAAATTACTGCCTGTATCATTCTTTATACTCCTTGTCTGTTCTTTTCCTGTAGTCGCAAATATACCAGTTTGCATCGACAATCGTTCTTATATTTTACTACAAACCTGCACGAAAAGGAATATGAAGATCGTTGATTGGACTGAGAAACCAGTGACTGCCAGCTTTTTCAGATACATCGCAGCATAAAAAGAACTCCTGCCAGCTCTGTCCGCCTGCAAGAGTTCCCGTGTTTTCAGACACGCTCTGGTATGAAGTTGTTAGTGACTGCATTTGTTATATTTTGATTTGCTGATTCCAAGAATCACACCGAGAAACGTATCAATTGCCGTGATGGTTCCCACCAGCTGTTCTCCGTAGGGAAGCCCCCAGATGCCAGCCAGTGCAAAATACAACGTTCCCAAAGCCGGCAGAAAATACATGGCGAGCCATTTTAATCGATCATATGTTTTGTTACTCATATCACATTCCCCGCTTCCTGATATGTCCCACCGCATCTGTGAGACGATACCCAGCTATCTATCTGATTCACCATATGCGTGAAATGCGTTTTCTGTCACTCTTCTTATTTTGTAAGCGCAACTTTTTGGTGCTGTCTTCTTTCCGATGCTCTGCCGGTTATATCGGATGTTACCTCTGTTTTTTCTCGACTCTAAAGATAGCGATCAAAGAACACAGAAGCAGAAACATCGGATAAAACAGCCGTGGCATGATCTGGAAGGCGGAAATCTCGTATCCAAGTTCATGTGCTGCCGAGATAGCTACCAGCATCTGTGCACCGTAAGGGATGACTCCCTGGAAGATACAGGAAAAAGTATCCAGTAACGAAGCTGTTTTCTTCGGTGTCACGCAGTATTCCTGGGCCATTTCTTTTGCAATCGGATTCGCCATTACGATTGCAACAGTATTGTTGGCAGTTGCAATGTCCATCGCTCCGACCAGCAGTCCCATACCCAGCTGCCCGCCGCGTTTTCCCTTAAAGATCCGGTGGATCCAGCCGAGCAACGCATCAAATCCGCCATATTCCCGGATCAGCGCACACATGGCTGCAACAAGGATCGCCACCATACAGGTCTCAAACATACCCGAGACGCCGGAACCCATATTTGCCAGCAGATCGGTCGGTGTAATATGTCCGCCAAGCAGCATGATCAGGGCACCGGAGGCAATGCCGGTTAGAAGTACCACAAATACATTGATACCGATGATTCCACCGATCAGAACCAGCACATAGGGAAGTACCTGCAGCAGATGGTACGACTGATCGACTCTTCCGTGAATCTCTGTCTGAAAAGACAGAACCAGGATCAGGGCCAGTGTGATCACCGCCGCCGGAAATGCGATCCAGAAGTTTTCCCGGAATTTATCTTTCATCTCGCAGCCCTGTCCGTTACAGGCTGCGATTGTTGTATCGGAAATAAAGGAAAGATTGTCCCCGAACATTGCACCACCCATGACCGCTCCGATACAAAACGGAAGATCAAACCCGGATGCTGCAGATACCGCAACTGCGATCGGTGTCAGCAGGGTGATCGTTCCCACGGAGGTTCCCATTGCCACCGACACGAAACAGGCCACTACAAACAGCACTGCAACCGAAAACCGCGCCGGAATCAGTGCCAGCATGAAATAAGCCACACTCTCCGCACTGCTTCTTCCGACAACGCCGACAAAGCAACCGGCGGTCAGAAAGATCAGGAGCATCGTGATAATATTTTTATCTCCCACACCCTGTGCCATCAGTTCCAGTTTTTTATCAAAATTTACTTTCTGATTCTGTACACACGCCACCAAAATCGCCGCCAGAAACGCTACGACGATCGGCACGTTATAAAATCCCATCGGAATCTTCATCACATACTCAAACAAAATCCCCAGCCCCAGATACAATACCAGGAACACGCCGATAGGGAGTAATGCAATTCCATTTCCTTTTTTCATGTTTGTTTTTTCCTTTTCTACTATCATTCATTTATTTTGATTTTGTAACTGTTCCATACTTTCACAAGTACCTGTTTTAATCCATTAGTTAATTTCACTTTAATGCTCATATGAAAAATCAGATTTTTCACATAGCTGAAAGCGTAATTACTCTTTTACCATGTATATGGTACAGGTTTTAGTCTTTCTATTTATATCAATATTCCGCAACAATGATCTATTTCATGTTGTATGATCTGCGCGATCCAGCCGGAATACATCTGTCGCTGTTGTTTGAAATTAATATCCTGGTATTGCACTTCAATCTCCTGATACCGCATACATTTTCTCACCCCTGCCAGAGATAAACACCCTTCTTCCGTTTCATATACCCCGGACCTTTTGATGATCTTCGGATTATACATCAAAACATTCATAAATCCCATATGCACAGCAATGATATTTTTCCGTACCCCGATCATATTCGCCGCCATACCGACACATTCTTCTTCATGTGCCTTCAAAGTATCCAACAGATCCATCCCCGTCTTCCGATCCGCCTCAGTTGCAGGCTCAGATGGCTGGTTCAGAAAAAAGATATCTCTCATAATTGGTTTTACCATACTACTCCTCCATAATACAAAATATCTCCCCATGGGACACATCACTTGCGTGAGAGGTGTGGGGAGTCCTGTTACAGATATAATACAATATTAATTTAAAAAAATCAATGGTACAAAATTTTCTTTAACGTTTCATATATTTCTTATTCACATACACCATGCCGGCCAGACAACATAACACCAGTTGCAAGATGGATGACATCGGTGTGGCAAGGCCAATGTGGAACAGGTACGGGTTCGGCTGGATGCTCATGAAATAAGATACCGGCATACGGGCGCAGAACACACCGAGGATTCCCTGGATCATAACGAATCTTGTCATGCCGATACCGTTGTAGAAACCGATGTAACAGAAAAACACCGCCGTGAAAATACAGTCGATCGCATATGCTTTCAGATAATCGGCCGCTGCCAGGATCACCTCGGAATCGGAAGAAAGGATACCCGCCAGAAGATCTCTATGGAAAAAGCCGGATAAGAAACAGGTGTCTCAACCTGACATCTTATCCGGCTTTTGCTTCCAATGAATCCGGGATCCGTTTTTTTGAAATAATCCCAGATATGCAATGCAACAAATCACCCTCCGATGAACTATAAAACAGTATATAGCAAATCCTGTAAAAAAATCAAGAACAGGATAACACCAGAGGCACGATTTCTCCTCTTTTTACATCGATCAATCCATGATCGGTCAGTTTTAATGCAGGACTTACAGGGAGTCCAAGCGTTCCCACAGACATGATCGGATTATGATGTTCATATCCCAGATCGATCAGACTTTCCCGCACTTCTTTCAGCGCGCTTCCTGTTGCTTCAATGGATGCCTCCGAAAGAATTCCACAGACAGGTAATGCAAGTTCCGAGAGAATCTGCCCATCTTTTACTGTAAGAAAACCGCCCTGCAATTCCCCGATTCTCTGTACGGCACACAACATATCTTTCGGGTCATTTCCCGCAACAAACAGATTGTGGTGATCATGAAAAAATGTAGTTGCTACGGTTCCCTCTCTCTGACACGAACCTGTCAGAAATCCATAACCGATATTCCCATTTTTCCCATGGCGTTCCAGAACCATCGCCAGCAGACATCCGCTTTCCTGCCAGCAGATCTTGTGCTCTTTTACCTGCATGGTTACCAGTTTCTCCGTGGTCTGGGTGCGATCCGGATGTACTTCCATCGCACGGACCGTTACTTCCCCTTCTTCGACCGGAACTTTAACATCAAAATCCGAAAGTGTTACTTCCGGAATGGAAACACTGTGATAAAAATCTTCCGGGAATGCATACGGTTCTACGGGGAATGCCTGTCTGTCCTCTTTTTTATAGATGGAAATTCCATTTTTAAACACCGTTTCAGGCTCCAGTAATTTTGCCGGATCCTTCAGAAGGATAAAATCTGCCAGTTTTCCCGGAGCAATCACACCCCGGTCATAAAAATGCATTCTCTGACACGGTGTATAGGTCGCGCAGTAAATCGCCTGTTCCTTTGGAAAGCCCATCTCTATCGCCTTTTGTACTACAGTATTCAGATGCCCCTGTTCATATAAAACATCTGCCATCGTATCATCTGTCACAAAAGAACAATATTCAAATAAATGATTTTCACAGATATACGATAACACTTCCGGCTTCAACATCTTATCCTGGATCTCAAAGAACATTCCATTTTCGATCCGCTGTTTTACCTCTTCCAGGGTATGTTCTGTATGATCTCCATTAATGCCAAGATACAGGAATTTTGCAAGATCCAGATCCACCAGAGACGGACAATGTCCTTCAATCACATATCCCGGATGTTCCTGCCGCAGATAATCCAGAAATTTTGTGATTTCCAGATGATTTTCCTGGATAATTTCCCGATAATTCATAATCTCGCCAACGCAGACCACATCTTTTTCACCAAGCAGATGCTTCATCGCCTCAAAATCAATCACACCGCCGGTGGTTTCCAGTTTTTCACTGGTCGATGGAACGCTGCTCGGAATCCCGTAGAAAATATCAATGGGTGCATCTTTTGCCGCAGATATCATCTCAAGGATTCCGCGAACCCCTTTGACATTTGCCATCTCATGTGGTTCGGAAACCACTGTGGTGACACCATTTTTCGCTGCACAGTTTCCAAAAGAGCCCGGCGTTGTCATAGAACTCTCAATATGCATGTGGATATCAACCATGCCGGGAATCATGTATTGCCCATCTGCATCGATTGTCTGTTCCGCATCAAACAGATTTTCGTGCTTTCTGTCAATATAGTAGAATTTTCCATCTTTTACAGAGACATCTGCATCGATAAATTTCTTCAGATACGAATTAAATACTTTCGCATGTTTTATCAACAGCTGAATCTTCTCCATCTGTTTTCACCTCATTTATACAATAGAATAAAAATATAAGAGACAGACAGCCACAAGAACATACATCACCGGATCGATTTTTTTGATCTTACCGGTTGCAATCTTCATTACCAGATATGCCGGCAGTGCCACGCAGATACCATTTGCGATGTTGTTGGCAAAAATTGTGAAGGTCACACACAAAAATGCCGGGATATACTCTGTGATATCGGAATAATCAATGTTTTTCATTGCACTCAACATATTGATTCCAATAAAGATCAGTACCGGACCGGTTGCTGCTGACGGGATCACAAGAGCCAGTGGTGCCAGGAACAGAGAAATTCCAAAGAAAATACTGGTAAAGATGACCGTAAGTCCTGTCTTACCACCTGCTTCCACACCCGCAGAGGATTCCAGATAGGTAGTCATGCTCGGCATACCGAACAGTGCTCCAAGACTTGTGGAAATAGCGTCCACTTTAAAACATTTATCAATACCCGGCAGATTGCCGTCTTTGTCCAGGTATCCTGCTTTCGCTCCAACACCGAGAACCGTACCAAAAGTAGAGAAGAAATCCGGTACAAACAAGGCGATCAGGAACGGAATATAAGCAAAATTCAGCGCTCCAAGAAAATCTATATTCATAAATTGTTTGCCAATACCAGCCGGAAGAGAAAAGATCTGCTCCGGAGCATGTGTCACACCGAACGGAATTCCCACAATTGTAGTCAGCACAATCGCCAGAATCATACCACCCGGAACATTCCGTGCCTTGATAACCATCAGAATCAGAAAACCAATGGCTGCCACGATAACGGACGGAGAAGCAAGATCGCCAAAAGACAGGCAGTTTTTCGCATCATTTGCTACGATCAGCCCACAGTTTTTTGCTCCCAGAAGCGCAATAAACAGACCGATACCGGCACTTACTGACTGTTTCAGGCTGACTGGAATCACACGCACAACGGCTTCCCGCAGTCCCAAAAAAGAAATGATAATGAAAAGTACACCACTCCAGAAAATAACGCCTGCAGCAATCGGTGCGCTGACACCCTCATTCGTAATCATAGACGCGATAATACCCACGCTTCCAAGTCCCGGTGCCAATGCAAACGGACGGTTGGTATACAATGCCATCGCACAGGTAGTCACGATAATCAAAAGAATCATAATCGTCAGAGTTACATGTTTGTCAAATCCGGCTCCGGACATGATGTTTGGTACAGTAGCAAGAATGTATGCCATAGTAACAAAAGTAGTCAGTCCGGCAAGAATCTCTGTTTTGACATCCGTATGAAATTCTGACAACCGAAACTGTTTTTCCAGCCAATTTTTCATTTGTTTTTCCTCCCTCAATAAGAAATGTCTTGATAAGCTGATAGAAAATATTGTAAAATAGGCAGTACAGGAAGTCAAATTCATATTTTACATAAATTTTATGCCAAAACAGAATAGTCGGGGGGATTTTATGAACTACAGTGAATTGCACTATATTTTATGTATCGCCAAACACCAGAATCTTACCAGGGCAGCGCAGGAACTCTACATTTCCCAGCCCACACTCACCAAGCATCTGCAAAAACTGGAACGGGAAATGGGAGCGAAACTCTTCAGCCGAAATGGAAATACTTATGTACCGACCTATACCGGAAGAAAATACATGGAATACGTCCGTAAAATTCTTCAGGTAAAACAAGACTGGGAAAAAGAACTGAAAGATCTGACGGAAAATAACGAAGGGGAATTGAATATTGCTGTTCCACTGATGCGAAGCAGCTGTATGATTCCACAGATTATGGCAGAATTTTCAAAAAAATATCCGAATGTCAATGTCAGCATCTGGGAAGAGGCATACTCTATTCAGGAAAAACTTCTGTTGAATGATCAGCTTGATTTTGGGATTTTTAATGAGACGAGGGAACATCCAAAACTGGAATACGAACTGCTGAAAAGAGAGGAAATTCTTCTGGTTATGCCACCGGATCATCCGTTGGCATCTTCCGGATATCAGTCTCCCTCCGACCAGTATCCGAGAATCGATCTGTCCACGCTTGCCAGCGAACCTTTTATTCTCCATTTTCCAGAACAGACCACCGGAAAACTGGGTCTTGAAGCCCTGGATCGCGCCGGTGTCCAGCCCCGTGTACCGGTTCGAAGCCGGAACACGGAGACCTGTGTAAAACTTTGTATGCAGGGAATGGGCATGTGTTTTACGCCGGAAACATATATACAGAATATGGAATTTTCCAGAAAACCGGTTTGCTTTTCTGTCGGTGAAAAAGGAATCTTTACAACACTGAGCATCGCTTTTCGCAGGGGAACTTATCTTCCCAAATACGCCAGGGATTTTATTGAAATTGCACGGAATAAATAAGGATATCACTGATACAACGGATGGTTTTTGTGCCATTCTCTATTATCGCTTCTGCAACAGAAGATTCAACCATTTTTCTTCTTCCCTTCCCGGACGCACATCACCGGTCACCCAGGATTCTGCTATGGAAAGTGACTCAGTATCACGAATGAATCTCTGGAAACTGTTCCAGGTGAAATCCGTGAAATATCTGCCGTTTCGCATCCCTTCACACTCTCCATATTTGAAAGAAGTATAGATCCATCCATCGGGACGCAGGGCATCCGCCATTTTTTTCAGCACAGATCTTAATTCTGTTTTTTCCAGATGCAGAATCGAAGAACACGCCCAGATACCGTCATACTGCTCCCGGACATCCAGATCCTGAAAATACATCTGGCGTACCGGAATTCCTGTATAGGCACTGGCGATTTTACACAGTTCTTCGGATCCGTCTATGGCCTCCACCTGATATCCATGTTCCAGAAAATATTTGGTATCTCTGCCGGAACCGCAGCCAAAATCAAGAATTGCCGCTCCCGGTTTCAGTCTGCTTAAAAACCGATTCAGTGTATCTGTCAGATCTGCGTGAACTGTACCGCTGACAAAAGAACCGGCATTTTGATTATAATATTGTAATGTTATATCTTTGTTTTCTTTATACATATTTATATCCTTTTCTGTTACAAATAAAATTATGCAAATCAAAAACAGCTTTCAGGAAACTGACACGTAACCCCGAAGCTGTTTGATTATTACTATTTCATCAGTTTAAATGTCTTTTCCAGCATAAAGAACATCAGAATCAGGAAGAACAATACATAAACCGGAAGTAAACCGACAGAAATATGGTTTGCGATCAGTCCGAACAGCGGTGGCATAAAAGTAGATCCCACATAAGCACTCGCCATCTGGATACCGATGATCGCCTGGGAGTTCTTCTCTCCGAAATTGGACGGTGTTGCATGGATGATAGATGGATAAATCGGTGCACAGCCAAGTCCCATAATAACCAGACCAAACAGTGCAAATTCATCGATGGATACCGGTAACAACATACCGATACATCCAACAAGAATGATAGCGATGCCCAGACGAATCATCTTGTGGTCTCCCATTTTCTCTGTAATAAAGCCTGCCAGAAATCTTCCAAGTGTGATACCGATGCAAAACAGGGACGCAAAGGCTGCTGCACGTTCCGCAGAGATTCCCTTTGCTCCTACCAGATAGCTGCTTCCCCACAGAATCACTGCTGATTCCAGTGCACAATAGGAGAAAAATCCAAGAAGAAGATTCGGAACGCCTTTGATCTTCAGTGCACCTTTGATGCCTACCATCTCTTCTTCTGCCTTTTCTTCCTGCGCAGTTTCTTTTTTATTCACCTTCCATATCGGCAGTGCCACGAAAAGAATCAAGGTTATTCCGATCTGGATAAAAGATACCATGCGATATCCGTTCTGCCACACCGATGTGGTCAGTGCATAACTCATCACATACGGACTGATAATGGTTCCCAGTCCCCAGAAACAATGCAGCCAGCTCATATGCCTGGAATTATAATGAAGCGCTACATAGTTGTTCAGTGCAGCATCAATCGCTCCCGCACCCAGTCCATAGGGAATGGCCCATAGACAGAGCATCCAGAAGGCGCTTGCCGTAGAAAATCCGAATAATGCGATTGCAGTAAGCATCACGCTGAACACAGTTACAATCTGTGTACCGAATTTCTTCGTCAGACGCTCAGACATCAAACTGGAACAGATGGTTCCTCCGGAAATAATCATAGTTACCAGACCCGCATAAGACAGCGGAACCTGAAAAGCCTTGTGCATCACCGGCCAGGCGGAACCCAGAAGGGAATCTGGCAGTCCGAGACTGATAAATGCCAGATAAATCAACAGTAGTAATAGTGTATACATCTTTTTCTCTTTCTTTTTCATAGTACAACCGACGATGGAAAAGGGCGTCCCAAAGGTTTCCATCGTCGGTTGACATTTGTTTTCTATCTATTACTATACGTTAAAATATATGACTTGTCACGGGAAAATTTGTGATTATCAGAGGAATTTTTGATATGGTTGCCGGTTATTCAAAATTCGCTGACACACTGTACGAGATATTGCCGTAGAATATCAGTTCGATATTTGCTATACCGGGTAAACTAATGGATCTCCGAACCCGTCAGTTATTTAGAATCCTCATTCCGTTTCTTAATGTGTCGAATGACAATGGAACTTTCCCGGCAATACCGGCAGATGCTTTACCGGATGTCTCTGTATCAGACTGCCAAGGAACAGCAATTATCTGTGGGAACGCTTCCTGTACTCTCTCAGTATCATCTTACCGGAAGTTTCCGCCTGTTTCAGAAAGAACACCCAGAGATTTCTCTTGCTCTTACCGAGGTGGAAGAAAGCGAATTAATGGAAGGCATCGAAAAGAAGCGATTTGCCATGATTCTTGCCAGAGAATCTATGATCGATACGGAACATTATCATTTTTTTCCTATTGCAACCGACCGGATCTGTGTCATGCTTCCGGCAGATCATCCACTGGCAACACGACAAAAGCTTTCTGTTACAGCACTGACCGATCAGTCTTTTCTGCTGATGCACCCATACACATCCATTTATCAGCTGTGTATGCAGATTTTTCAAAATGCAGGTATTCATCCGTCGATTCTTCGCACTGCATGCGTAGAGTCTTTAATCAGTGCCGTTGCTGTCGGAGAAGGTATCAGCCTTTTTGCAGAGAGCAATTTTCGTCTGTTTCAACATGAGGGCGTGATATCTGTTCCGTTGGAAGAATCACCGGTACTCCGGATTGGATTTGCATATAAAAAAGCCGGAGAATATACTCCGGCCATGGATTGTTTTTTACATTTTATGGCAGATTCACAGAAATATTGAATGGTTCTCAGCATCTACAACGGATGTAAAACCGTAAACATCTTCAGAAGTTCTTTTTCTCCATAATCATCGAAGCGGATGGTAATGGTGTCTTCATTTTCGGAGATTACCGTTCCGACTCCGTATTTTTCGTGTGCTACGCGCGGCTGGTTGGCTACGGAATCTGCATCTGTATGATTGGTTGCACTCTTCGCAGAGTTTTCTTCTTTTTCCTCATGCCTGCACGGATCCGTGTCTGGTTTTTCAACATCTATCTCAGGCGATATTGTCCGAAAGTCCTCTTCTGGCATTTGCAGCGTCCGCTCTTCTCTTGCCTGCAAAATCTGCCGCTTCATCGCCTGCAAATGTTCCGCCGCATTTCCTTCTGCATATTTCGGTTCATCCAGACCTTCAATCAGGTCTTTCGGAAACATTTTCAGGTATTTTCCGGGACCCGGAAGGATTCCGTAACCGTCCGGGCTGGTGTAATAGGACAATTCCAGCTGTTCCTTTGCTCGTGTCATCCCAACGAAAAATAACCGCCGTTCCTCATCTTCCTGCTCAAAACCGGTTCCGCGCAGAGGCAACAGTCCATCGTTCACACCGATGATAAAAACGCAGGTAAATTCCAGTCCTTTGGAGGCGTGAAGCGTCATTAACTGAACAGCGTCTTCCGCTTCTTCCCGGAATTTCTCCTTCTTCACAATACCTATATACGTTTGTTCCTTCTCATCGAAATCTTCTGTGTTTGAACAATTTGTTGTTAAATCTTCTGTTATCTGATTTTCCGCAACAGGATTCGTTTTCCCCACGCTGTACAACAATGGTATCCCATAGAGCGCCACATCATTTAAAAATTCCCTGACGCTTCCTTTTTCCCGAATACCAGCAAAAATCCCCATAATCCGCACCTTATCTTCCCGATATCCTGCTCTGGATGGCATCAGATAACGATCCAGTGAGAACATTTCCCACAATTGATCGGTTTCTTCTGTCACAAACACATCTTCCTGAACATTCACCATCCCAGAAAACAATGGAGAATCTTTCGGCAATGTTTCCTCCGTCTCCCAGCGTCGGATCTGCTGCAATGCTTTTTTCGTTGTCCATCCCTCTCCATACGTTTTGTTGCACAACGCTTCCACACCACTCGTGGTATCCGAATGATTCACGCAAAACCGAAGTACATGGAAAAACCACTGCACTACCGGAATGTCTTCCATTTTTTCTTTCACTGCCACATGCACCGGAATCCCATTTCTGGTAAGTACCTGTTCCAATAGTGCCGACTGATTCTGCAAACGATACAGAATCCCAATCTCGTGATACGGAATCCCCTGCATATGAAGCTCCCGGATACGGGCTACCAGATCCTCCGCCTCCTGAAATGGATCATACTGTTTTCGGATCTGCACTTTACCGCCTTCGCTTTTTACCCCTTCCAGCGTACTTCCATTCTGCAAAAATCGTCTTGCTGCAGATAAAATCGTCCCAGAAGAACGATAATTGATCGGAAGGCTGAGTTCCATCGCCTGATAGCGGTTTTTCAGCTGGAAGAAAATCTGAAAAGCACTTCCCCGCCAGCTGTAGATCACCTGATTCGGATCACCAACCGCAAAAAGATGACTGTCTTTTCCCATCAGACTGTCCAGAAGATCCAGCTGACTCTGATCGCAGTCCTGAACTTCATCGATGATCAACCACAGCGGACGTAGAATCTCCGGGTGGCTCTGAAGCAGCTGTCCGGTATGTAAGATCAACTCCTCGTATGTCATTTTATTCTGTTTCTTTTTTTCTTCTTCCAGCAGAGTACACAACCGCTCAAAATCATCCCCGTAATCTTTCGGTTTTCTTCCACTTTTCTGACGGCTTTGATCCAGCCGCTTTTTTAAACGGTTTTTATATTTAATCTGAAGATTCTGTTCCGTGATCAGCTGCTGTGCCATCTGCATTTCTTCTTCGGGGATGCATACCTGAAATTCTTTCGTATATCCAAGTTCCTCTACCGGAAGAATCGTCTGTAACATCCGAAGTGCCACACTGTGAAACGTGCCAAACCACAGATCTTCCTCTTTTCCGGTCAGATTTTCCAACCGCTCCCGGATTTCATTTGCTGCCTTATTGGTAAAGGTAAGCACCATCAGATCCTTTGGAGCCACTCCTTTTTGTTCGCAAAGATAGCGAACTTTTGCCGTCAACACGGTCGTCTTCCCGCTTCCTACATTTGCATTGACCAGACAGGCAGGACTCTCATCAAGCACAGCCTCTTTCTGGTAGGGATTCAGTTTATTCAGATCCATCATCTTTTTTCTCTCTCCTGATATCCATCGCCCGGTAACGGCGAAGAATCTTTTCCTGTTTCTCCCGTTCTTCTCTATCGTAGTCTTCTACAGACCGCCCGGCTGTATCGTGACTTTCTGTCCACGTTTTTCTTGTATCTGAACCCGTAATGTCAGATAAATTTCCCCGCTTTTCCGGTCTTTCCGCCCGGATTTCCAACCGAAATCCTGCCGGAAGTTCTGTATAATAACCGATCAGATTCCGCAGACTCTGTTTATTTTCCGGCCCATTCGCCCACTGTGCAAAAAATGGTGTGTCTACCGAAAGAATCAGTCTGGTATCCTTCACTTTCACCCGGTGCACGGTCTGGAAAAATCCGGCGTACTGCTCTCCGTTCTCTCTGGCTTTCCGGCAAAAAATATCCCACTTTTCCGGTAATGTTTCCAGTCGGAATTCTTTCCTTTTCCAGGTGGACTCTGCCCAGGTAACTACTTTTTCACCTTTGGGAACCTCCGATGCTTCCCGCAGATTTTCCAATCCCCACAGGATCAGTTTGCGATCCAGTTTATAATCCCCCACACATGCCGCACATCCGTCTTTGCATTTGCAGCCGGACACCATCCGAATCGCCTGTTCGATCACCTGCGGGATCAGATCATAGATTTTCTCGGAAAATCCAAGACCGCCCACATAGCCGTCATAGAAATAAATGGATACATCCGACGCTGTTTCACCCGATAATTCCAGCGCATTTGTGGAAGTTATCACATGGATATCCTCCTGTTCTGTCATCGTCACCATCTGCGCAGCATTTTTCAGAGCGAAACACAAGCCCTGAAAATGATTATTCCTGGTCAGCCGTCCCGTATCATCCGCCTGCAGCAGACCACGATACGCCAGTACCAGATTCTCCGGCAGATGCATCCAGGTTCCTTCGGTATCATAATCCTTCGTCAGCGGTGTCCGAAGTTCCTCATATCCAAGGTTCTGATGGTTATGGAACTGCAGTTTTTTGTACATATAGACATAATCCGCCACATTCACATCACCAAACTGCACCCGAATCCGGTTCCACTGCTGTTCCTTCTGGCTGTGGATTACATGAATATTCGTCTCGCCTCCGGCAACCGTATAATAATTTCCGTTAAATGGAATCGCATACGCCATCTTGCTCTCCAGATCCATCTTCACCACCCGGTAAGATTCCCCGTCGTGGATATAAACCGCACCTTCATGAATCTCCCGAAACGCCTGACTTTCATCCATCTCCGTGATCGTTTTTCCGGTTTCCTGATTCAACAGCGTGTATTTGTTCTTATCAATATTTCGCATGGAGAAATCGCCCGCCGGATACTCGCCGCCTGCCCATGCAAACCGACCGTTCTGGCTTCGCACTTCCTGCATCTTCATCAGTACCGGAATCGTCTCTCCGAGATCCGGGAAGCGGGCAATGTCATCCAGAGACAGCGGGAGTTCTGCTGCCGCCGCACGGATATGTGCCAGTTCGATCAGCAGGTTATCCGGATCAATCACCGCATGTTCACTGCTCTCATCAAAAAGCCATCCAGGCTCCAGACCGATATACTGATCCATCGGAAGGTGATCCAGGATCAGATAGTTGGTACAGCTTTTCTTACTTCGCCCCGCACGCCCGGTCTGCTGCCAGAAAGAAGAACGGGTTCCCGGATAACCGATCAGTACCGTCACTCCGATAGAACCGATATCAATTCCCAGCTCCAGTGCATTCGTACTCACCAGCCCCAGCAGATCCCCACGGATCATCTGCTGTTCGATGGTCTTTCGCTCGATCGGCGTATAACCGCCCCGGTAACCGGAAATCTGATCCGAAGTCACTGTAGTAAGAAAATCCGCCGCATCCAGCCGGTCTCTTGTCTCTTTTAACACAACTTCCACATTTTTTCTTGATTTTGCAAATGCAAGAAAACTTTCCCTCTGTTCCATCAACTGTGGAAGCATCTGTGCCGCCACCGACACAATGGATTCCTGCCCGTAATATTGCTGATCCTTTCCGCTTATTTTCGGTGGCTGTATCAGCAGATAATTCCGCTCGGATGCCGCCGAACCGTCTTTTGTCACCGAAGCAAATGGTTGTCCACAGATTTTTTCCGCCAGTTCCACCGGATTGGCAATCGTAGCCGAACTACATAGAAAATGAGGGACTGCGTGATAATACTCTGTAATCCTCGAAAGCCGCCGGAAAACATTTGCCATATGGGATCCAAAGGCTCCACGATAGGTATGCATCTCGTCGAGAACCACGTATTTCAGGTTCGAAAAGATAAAATCAAATCCGTATTTGCTGTGATTTGGCAGCATAGCGCCATTTAACATCTCCGGATTCGTCAGAATAATATTTGCCCGGTCCCGGATCCGTTTTCGCTCGTTCACCGGCGTATCACCGTCATATACTCCGGCACTGATTTTCTCCGGTCCGAAAAAGGAAAGCCACGGCTGCAATGCCCGGTACTGATCCGCCGCAAGTGCTTTCGTCGGATAAATAAAGATTGCCCGCGCCGTCGGATGTTCCAGAATCTCCTGTATCACCGGAAGCAGAAAACTCAGCGTCTTTCCACTAGCCGTCGAAGTGGTAATCACCACGTTCTTCCCTTCCCGCGCCAACTCATACATCTGCGCCTGATGACAGTACAGCTGATCAATTCCCCGTTCCCGCAAAAACTCCACGATCTTCGGATTCAGAGATTCCGGAAACGAGGAATATATCGCTTTCCGCGCAGGGATCGTTCTTCGATATATAATTAAATCCTTGATGTCCATAACATCCACAGTCCTTTCTGATGCAAACTTGTGTTCTGGTGTTATTGTAACGGAGAATACTGCGGGATGCAAGATGGAATGAGAGAAAATAAATTATCTTCAACGTATAAATTTCCCGGTAACACTGTTTTCATTTTCTGCGACCTGCTCCGGTGTTCCCACAGCAACGATCCTTCCGCCTGCTTCGCCGCCTTCCGGACCCATATCGATGATATAATCTGCGTTTCGGATCACATCCAGATCGTGTTCTATCACAATCACAGTTGCCCCCTGATCCACAAGTGCCTGGAATACCTGAAGCAGCGTCTTTACGTCCAATGGATGTAATCCAATCGTCGGTTCATCGAACACGAAAACGGAATCAAACTGCCCTTTCCCCATCTCACTGGCAAGTTTCAGTCTCTGTGCTTCCCCACCGGACAGTCCCGGTGTCGCCTCTCCCAGGGTCAGATAGCCAAGCCCAAGATCTCGCAGTACTTCCAGCCGCTGCCGCACCACTTTCCAGTCTCCTGCCGCCTGTAGTGCTGTGTTTACATCCATCGCCATCATCTGCGGCAGCGAATACCTTTTCCCCGGTTCCTTTTCATAGCAAACCTGCCATGCCGCTTTCGCATACCGAGATCCTTTACATTCCGGACACACCACATCTACATCCGGCAAAAACTGTACATCCAGTGTGATCTGCCCTGTTCCATCACATGCCGGACATCTGAGATTTCCGGTATTATAGGAAAAATCCTTTGCCTTGTATTTCATCCTTTTTGCATCGTCAGTCTTTGCGTAAATCTTTCGAAGTTCATCATGCACATTGGCATACGTTGCCACGGTAGAACGAATGTTGATTCCAATCGGTGACGCATCGATCAGTTTCACATGGGAAATCCCCTCCGCAGAAACATTTTTCACGTGTTCCGGCAATGTCTCTCCGTTCAGTGCTGCCTTCAGTCCCGGAATCAGGCTTTCCAGCACCATCGTAGTCTTGCCAGAGCCGGACACACCGGTCACAACGGTCAGCCTGCCTTTTGGAATATCGACTTCCAGAGGTTTTACCGTATGGATCGCATTGGTAGAAAGATGGATAACTCCCAGATCAAACATATTTTCAGCATGCGTCTGTTCCCGTACCGGCAAATTCGTTTTCTGCGCTAAAAACGGACCAATCATGGAAGCCGGATTCTTTGTAATCTCAGGGATCGTTCCCTCTGCGATCACATATCCGCCGCCATTTCCTGCCTCCGGTCCCATCTCCACGATCCAGTCAGCTTCGGACAAAATCTGCGTATCGTGATCGACCAGAAGAACCGAATTGCCATCCGCGATCAGATCATGCATCACGGCATTCAATCCATTAATATTGGAAGGATGTAATCCGATGGAAGGCTCGTCCAACACGTACAATACACCTGTCGTACGGTTTCTTACAGCTCTCGCCAGCTGCATCCGTTGCCGCTCCCCGGTAGACAATGTCGCAGCTGCTCTGTCGAGAGACAGGTAAGAAAGTCCCAGATCCATCAGTCTTTTTGCAGCTGTCTGAAAGGATTCGCAGATTGATTCTGCCATTGGACGCATTTCCTCCGGCAGAGAATCCGGAACATCGGCAACCCATACAACCAAATCTTTTAAAGTCATCTGACACGCCTCCGCCAGTCCGATGCCTCGAAGTTTCGGTGCTCTCGCTTTTTCGGAAAGTCTGCTTCCCTGACACTGCGGGCAGATCTCTTCTTTCAGGAATTTTTCCACACGTTTCATGCCCTTTTCATCTTTTACTTTAGCAAGGGCATTTTCCACAGTATACACCGCATTGTAAAAGGTAAAATCCAGTTCTCCTGCCTGGTTCGAATTCTTTGCTTTATAAAAAATATGTTTCTTTTCCGCAGGCCCGTGATAAACAATATCTTTTTCTTTCTCCGTCAGCTCGCGAAACGGAATATCCGTGCGCACACCCATTTCCCGACATACATCCGTCATCAGTGACCACATCAGACTGTTCCACGGTGCAACCGCCCCGTCATCGATACTGATCGAATCATCAGGTACCAGAGAATCAATATTTACCGTCCGTACTCGCCCGGTACCACCACATTCCGGGCATGCACCCTGAGAATTAAACGCAAGTTCTTCCGCACTCGGCGGCTGCACCTGCTCCCCACAGATTGGGCAAAAAATCTCCTGCTCCGCTGCCACTTTTAATGTCGGCTCCACATAATGCCCATTGGGACACCGATGCGAAGCCAGCCTCGAATACATCAGCCGCAGAATGTTCAAAAGCTCCGTTCCCGTGCCAAACGTACTCCGGATTCCCGGAATTCCCGGCCGCTGATGCAGCGCAAGCGCCGCCGGCACATACAAAACTTCATCCACCTGTGCCTTCGCCGCACCCGTCATACGTCTTCGCGTATAAGTAGAAAGCGATTCCAGATACCTCCTGGATCCCTCCGCATACAACACCCCCAACGCCAACGACGACTTCCCGGAGCCGGACACACCTGCGATGCCTACGATCTGGTGCAGGGGGATATCTACGTTTATGTTCTTCAGGTTGTGGACTCTGGCACCTCGGATTTGGATGTATTTGGGGTTGTTATCGTGATTGTTCATTGGTTGTTCTCCTTTATTTCTTACATCTTTGATTGACTTTTGATAGAAATACTTTATAATGAAGTTAAGAAATGGGTTTTGTGTCGTGTACGGTCTTAGGATCCAAGCGGGTTGCTCGTTTCTTTTTTATTCTATACAAAACTTTTATCCAGCTCACACAATATCTTTATATCATAATCCCATAATGAGCCGATAACCATCGGCTACCGGCTCATCGTTACTCAATTCCGTATTCATATAATTTCCAGAATTTTTTATTTTTTAAAAAGTAATCACTTCCGGTTCATGCGTAAATGCAGAAATCGTTGCGGTTGCATTCTTAAAATAAAAAACTTCTGTATTGCCATCATCTGCGGCATACATTTTCTGCAAACTCGGATATGCATCCAGCATGGACTGTCTTGCTTCCACACGATCATCCTCTACCAGTTCGCCAGCCACACGGATCCATTCACCACCCTTAAAAGCACAGATCTCAGCTTTCGGATTGGCATGTAACTGTTTTGAGACATCTTTCACTTTTCCGGTCTGGATATACAGCTTGCCCTCAAAAATATGAGCTGTTCCAAAAGGACGAACTCTCGGTTGATTACCCTCTACCGTTGCCAGATAATATGTCTCTGCGTCTTTTAAAAATTGTAATACTGTCTCCATGATTATGCCCCTTTCTGTGGTGATATGTTTGAGATAAGTATAGCACTGGAAAGACGGATGTGCAAATTTTTATGTATTCATATCCACCTTTCATCTTGCATTCATTCCACCAATTCCTTTTATTTTCCTGTGGATTTTTCATAAAATCATGTATAATCAAATCAACAAGTATTTTGGTCGACAAGACCATACATTAAAAACACTTTGACCGACGAGGTTTCTCTGGTTTTCCAGAGCGGTGGATGGTTAGCGCCATCCACCTTTAAATGTCAAATAATTTTTTCTTCTGATTCTCAGGAATAAATTTCTCCAATTCCCCATACTTTTCCTCATTATCCCATATCAGCCATCTCTTAAAAGCCGTAAACGCAGAACTGTCTTTCAGTTCCCTCTTCAGAAGCATCTCAATATCTTCCTTTTCTTCTTCATTTTCTGCTTCCTGATACTCTCTTACATATTCTTTGAACTTTGAAAGATCTTTCCGCAACGTTTTACGTATAATCCTTGCTTCCATTTTTTTCTGAGGAGTCGTTCCATAATACGCATCATTTAACAGCAGAATCGTATTTCTGATCGCTGCATTATCATCTTTAACCGGCACAAACTCCAGTTTTTCCTCCGTTCCAAAATAACCTGTTTTCCGAAAAGCAATCAGGTGTTCTACAGGCTCTGTTGTACAGTTCAATATTGGTTCGTATTTGTCTGACTTAATATTGTTGCAATGTGCACACACCCAAAACAGATTATTCCAATCATATTTCAGTTTCTTATCGCCCCGGTGCGGAATCAGATGCTCGATTTGATAGGATGTTGCCTCTTTGTTTTCGCAAATATAACATTTCCCGTGAAATACTTCCCGTAACGCCTGATTCACATGTTCTGTATTGTATGAATGTCCTGTACTACATGATTCCTGCAAATCATCCATTGCCTCTTGTGTATGCGGGGTTTCCTTCCTCTCAATCTTAATCATTTGTTTCCCTTCTCCGTTCGATATCCTCAAACTTTTCTCTGGCAGTTCCTGATAGATCTGTTGACAAATTTTTAAATTTTATTTTTAATTCTGCCCGTTCAGCCCTCTCCTCTTCCGTCAGTTTTTTTCCAGAACACAACTGTGCATATCGCTCCAGTTCCTCTTTTAATGTATCTGAATATTCATCTGCCTCAAAGTAGCCTTCCGCAAGTTCATCTGATGAAAAAGCAGCCAGATTCTCCAGTTCCACATGCTTTTCCAGGTCATATGCTTTCGCATTGGAAATAGAATTCAAAATATATGGCGAATGTGTCGTCACGATAAATTGAATATTCGGGAAAAATTCTGTTAAGAATGGAAGAATTTTTTTCTGCAGTTCAATATGAAGATGCGTTTCCAACTCATCAATCAGAACAATTCCCTGTGCATTATACTGACTGATTTCTTCACCCAATAACCAGTTTTTATCCATTCGAAGAATCAAATCGGATACAATATAGATCACGGATGAATAGCCATCTGACAGTTCACTGAATTCAAAAGGCTCCCGGCCTTCCTGTCTGATTTTAAAATTATAATTTTTATAATCATATTCCAGATGAATCGATTTTTCGTCCAGCAAAACCTGCAGCGCAGATTCAAATCTGTCAAACCATTGTTGAATCCTCTCTACGATTTCTTTGTCGCCTTCGTTTCTTGCAAAAGACTGCTGGGTTTTCATGTGAACCATATATTTAAGAAGAATATTTCCGGCGTTCTCTGTGGTATTATATACCTCAGCCAGTTTAATATTTTCCACACCATTCGGTTTCGCAAATTCCGCTTTCCGTTCTGCCGGGAAATACGCGGTTATAAATTCTCCTTTTTGATATACACCTTCAAGTCCATCACTTTCATTCCATGTAACCCTGATACCATCATTATACTCTTGAATTCTATTAGACCATTTCTTATATTCTTTTTCTGCTTTAAATCGTTCAGTCTCACTTGAAGCATTTTCTATTTCTTGTTTTGCATCTGCTACCCATCGTGGCCAATTCCCCGTTAATGACATAAGATATCCATCCTTAAGAACTTTCAGATATCTCACTAATCTTAACAGTAACGATGTTTTTCCCGAACCATTTTTTCCAGTCAACAGCAAATGCTGCCGTTTTGTTGTATCCAACTCGATCGTTATATTTGATAAATGATACAACTTTTCTATATTAATTTCACTGATAAAATATTCTTTCACTATGAATCCTCCAGTTATTCTGCCTAACTATTCATTATAGTATCATGGGCGGAAGAAATTTTCAATTTTTCTGGATATACTCCCTGATCTTCTCAATCAACCCTTCATCCGCCGGCAGCCATTCCACACTCCCCAGTGTCTCCTTTGTCAGCCACTTTGCTGCCTCGTGCTCTTTCAGCACCAAATCTCCAGACTTCACAGTGCAGATGAAGCAATCCATCGACAAATGAAACTTCGAATAATCATACTCCACGGTATCCAAAAGTTCTTCCACCTGAATCTCCGTATCCAGTTCTTCCCGGATCTCTCTTACGATTGCTTCTCTGGCTGTTTCCCCTTCTTCAATCTTACCTCCCGGAAATTCCCAGCCATCTTTGAATTCACCGTAACCTCTCTGCGTTGCAAATACTTTTCCGTTGTCTATAATAATCGCTGCCACTACCTTAATTGTCTTCATCCTGCGTCTCCTTTATCCATTGATAATATACTCATAAATATCTTCTCTGACCGGCGTATCCAACGCCCACTCAATCTCTACCGCTGTCTTGTCCGTATTTGCCATGACAAATTCTTCGGTTCGACCGGTAGCTGTCATCCGGCCAAGATAATAGAATTCTTTGGAAATTTTATCATCCTTATTCTTTCTCACAAAAAGCTGTACATCAATCCCCCGTTCCTTTGCTTTCAGGAAATTTTGCACATCCTCCGAATCCCTGCTTCGCCCACTTTTCGAAATAGCAATCAGACGATCCGCTGTGAGAAAATGATCTTCGTATTTTGTTGTATCGCTGATATCCTCTTGTTTATCATAATTGATAAATACAGGAAATGTTTTTGTCTTCTTATCATATTTATACCCACCGATATTCAACGGAACTTCATTACGCTCCCAGTTTAACAACCGGCAGGCATCCTCATACGTATATTTCTGATATAATACCAGATCCGTATCCTGATATGTCCTACTGTAGTTCATCTGATACCGGGCGATACCAAACTCCACGACTTCTTCCAGTATCTCATAAAACTCCCGATTTCCCAACATCTTTTCAAAATTTTCGGAAACCCGATAATCTTTCCCTTCTTTTTCAAGAAAAACACAGGAAGCATACGTTTTCTTTGCCGCACTGGTTGGAAATTCATTCGTCATGATATTTACCACATTTTCCGCACAGTTTTCTGTCATAGCACGATGATATTTTTTCTCCAGCGCTTGCTGCAAAATATTCAACAGTCCATGATGATACTTTAGCATACGATTCAGAAGTTCCAACTCATGAATTCTTTTCCCGCTGGCTAATTTTTTACATATGAATTCAATAACCTTTTCTTCCTCTTTGGAAAGCCGTACCGTATATTCTTTCTCGTATTTCACCAGAAACTTATAATACGAACCCAGACTGTTATTCTCAAAAATCCGCAACACATCCATCTCGCCATATCGGTCAAAATCCGATAGCTTTGGAATATGTCCCAGTTTATTTTTAAGATTTGTATAATTCTCTCGGATTAGCTTAATATCATTAAAATTAGCCGTATCAATCGCCTGGAAAATCCTTTTTCTGGAAATCTCATCAAAGTGAATGGTACTCGCTCCCGGAATCACCCGTCCACCTTCGGTTACATACCGACGAATATTATCTTTGTTATAACTTCGGTCTCCGGATAAAGCAATTGGAATCATAAAATTATTCCGATAATTTCCAATGAAATCCAGAACCACCACGTATTCCTTATTCTCTGCTTTACGCAGTCCACGACCTAACTGCTGAATAAATACAATCGGTGACTCCGTAGGACGCAACATGATAACCTGATTAATCTCCGGCACATCCACGCCTTCTGAGAAAATATCCACGGAAATAATATAATCCAGTATATTTTCTCCAGCATCTGCTGCCAGCCGTTCAATCGCATCTGCCCTTGCTGACTCCGAATCACTTCCACTCAACACCTGTGTTCTCCAACCACGCTCATTGAATTTCTTTGATAATTCTTTTGCTTCATCAATCCTGCTACAGAAAATCAAGCCCTTCACCCGATCACCACTATAGCTGAAAAACTCCGCCTGTTTCATAACATTTGCCACACGCTCGTCCGAAGTCAGATACCGAAAATTCTCCAGTTTTTCCTCTGCTCCCTTCGCCTCATCCGCAATCACTTCCAGATCTGTAATTCCAAAATAATGGAATGGGCAGAGCAAATCTTCTTCCATGGCATCCTGCAACCGAATCTCATAGGCAATCTGATGATTAAAAATCTCATAAATATTTCTGCCTTCCAGATTATCATCTCGCTTATCCGGTGTCGCTGTCATACCAAGCCACAGTTTTGGTGTAAAATACTCCATCACTTTTTTATAACTGTTGGCAGAACTATGATGTGCTTCATCAATAATAATCGCGTCAAATGCCGTCCGTTCAAAAGCATGCAATGTCTGTTCTTTACTGATAGTCTGAATGGTTGCAAATATATAATCTTTATCCATTTCCTGATACTGACCGGTAACCATTCCCATCGAAACACTGCTGCCAAATACTTTACGGTAAGATTTCTTTGCCTGCTTTGCAATCTGATTTCTATGTACTAAAAATAATACCTTCCGAAAGCCAAGCTCTCTCATGGCAAAGGCAGAAGCATACGTCTTTCCCGTACCTGTCGCACTGATCAGTAACGCTTTATCTTCCCCTGCATCATATATTTTCTGCAGATTATTGATAAATCCGGTCTGCATGGAGTTTGGTTGTAACCGATACGCCTCTAACGACGGAATCTGTTCCTGGCGCGCCAGTTCCTTCTGTTTGCGGATAATTTTATTTCTTGTATAGTTTTCCGTATAACTGTCAATAAACTGTTCAAATTCCACCGCCTGCGGAGAATTCCACAAATCCTCAAATTCCGTCAGCACACTTTGTGCATACTCACCTTGTTCCGTAGAAACAATCCTCGTATTCCATTCCCGATTCACAGTAAGCGCGCTGAGTGTCATATTGGAACTTCCCACAATAATCCGGTACATCTCTTCTTTTTTGAAAATATACCCTTTTGTGTGAAATCCTTCTTCTGTCTGATCTGTTACATACATCTTTACATGCAAATTGGAAAACTCTTCTAATTTCAGCAACGCCTTCGGATCACTGAATGTCAAATAATCCGTTGTCAAAATCCGCCCCGGTATCCCCCGCTTCTCCAGTTCTTTTAAGGTCTGAAGCAGCGGTGTAATTCCACTCATCGTGATAAATGCCACACTGATGGCAAACTGCTCACAGGATAGTAACTCATCCTCAATGGATGAGATGACCTTTCGCCCCTCTTTGTAATTGTTGGATACAAATTGCGGTCTGTAGGCCAGGTTGGAAGAGACGGTGTGATCGATGAAAGCGGTGGTTAAGCCTTGCGTTATATCTGTTATTATTGTTTGATTCATTTTCTGGTATCTCTCTTGTTATTGAATTTATACATAACTTGATTTTTCTTTTATATCATTATTCTGTTACTCTGAGCCTCTTAATATTTTAATTCTCTTTTTCATTAATGGCCAGATAGTAACTAAATAATCTTTCCAATGGTTCAAATTTATTATATCTCTTTTCAAGTTCTTTCAATTCTTTATAAGTTTTCTTTTCATCATTCGTCATATCTATAGGATTTTTATATAATAAATCCTCATAACTATATATAGTGACTTCCATATCCAAAATTTCTTCTTGCAGTTCATATATTTCTTCACGAGATACATTTAAGCTAATAGAACAAGGAATTTCTTCAACAAAACCGAGTTTATATAAATTGTAATCTCCAATAATAATTTCAACATTCCATTCTGGTTTTAATTCTGCTAGTAATGATTTGTAGAAATATGCTGAAGATTTTGGTATATCTTTTATTGTCATTGTGTCACCTGTCCGGTTTGCGAATCCTCATTTTCTGGTTTTATAATAACATCCAGTTTTTTAATAAAATTTTGTGTGTGCATAGCGGAAATATTCATGTTTTTTTCTTTATACTCTTGCATTATAAAATTCAAATCATCTCTTAATTTTTTGAGAGACATCATTGTGACTTGCTCATCAATCTCTGATGAATTACTATATTGTCCCCAAATTCCAACGAACCACCCAGAAAAATGATTTTTATTCGCATTAGTGGCATTTTTAAATGCATCAATTGTCGCAGATTCCATCTCAAAGGAAAATTTATTATATCTTTTATTGCTCAGATCTCTAAAAGCCCTAATCAAATCCGAACTAATCAAATCAATATAAAGTCTTTGATTCTTTTCATAAATCCATACGTCATTATCTCTAAATTCTTTTATAATCTGGTATGCCGACCATTCATCTTCTGTAAAATACTCTTCACTGTTATCATCAATCATTCTGTGAAAATGGTTATCTTTCTCATCAGATTTAACTAAATATTTTATTTGTTGTCTAATTCCCTCTCTCACCTTTTCCCAATCAATTTTAGGTAAATTAAGACCACAGCTTCTAGAATAGTGACAATTACTAATAAAAAGGACATATTCATCTAACGACAAATTCCCTATATATGCTTCTTCTAATAATTCTTTAAATCCATTATCAATTATTTCATCATTGACTTCTGGTATTTTATGTGTTCTAAGAATCTCAAGTGGGGTTGTCGCTTTCTCTTTTTTCAAAAATAACTGTACTTCTTTCGAAATAGCATCATCATTCCACTCCCCATGAATAATCCATTTTGAAAATCCACTCACAATAAAATTAGTGTCAAATACTTCGGGATAAAGTTTTTCTACATTAAGATACCAAAAACAATCACCGTATCTTGGAATTTCCAGAATCAATCCTGCTTTATTCGTCATTGTAAGACATGTAAAAGAAAGAAGCCAATTACTGCAGTCTTGAATATTCATTTCTATCAACTTATTATATACACGTTCAAAATCCTGAATAGCGCATTTAAAACTTCGTATATTATGCGGTCTTTGTGCTAACAGTTTTCGAAGATTTTCCTCTTCTTTTTGATCTTCTTCTGTGTTTTTGTTATCATCAAGTTTGTACTGTTCAATCTTATACTGTTCAATTATTTCATTATCATTGAAATCTCCCGACAAAATTTTAACTAATAATTCCTTGTTTTTTCTAAGAAACCCTTTGTATTCCATACTGAGAGATACCGATTCTATACAATTAGAGACAACCTCCTCATAATCAGGAACAAACGGAATAATTCTTTGCACTATTTTTTCCTTGATTTCACGATATGATAATTCATTATTTGAGCTATCTTTTATTTTTTCTTCATTTGCAACAATAATCGTATTAAAATTCTGATTTTCACAGTAATCATTAATGCATCCCAAAAGATCTGTACAAGGAATATTCGTTCTCTCTAAATCATCAAAAACAAGTACAACCTTTTTTTCAAACATTCTATTACTTATAGGCATAAAATTAACCAAATCCATAATAGAAGAAAATGCGTTTCCTGTTTTTTGCAAATCTTCAGGCAGAATATCCTTGATTATACCAAATATTTTTTTATAAGAATCTGCAAATTTTGAAACATTTGTTCCATTTTGCTTATCAATTTCACTTGCTTTCTCTAACCATTTTTTCTTCACATCAGCTCGTAATTTATCTAAAGAGTCTATCCCAAATAAACTAACATTTACAAAAGCATACGTATCTTTTTCTGATGGGATGAATTTATTTTTGATAAGATATGTTTTACCACATCCCCATTCGCCAGATAGCATTAGTGCTCCAACTGGATTGTCTATATCACAATAATTTTTTAATTCTTCAATCAGATTCATTCTCTCCTCCAGCTAATGGGATAGTTCTTGATTGCCACATAATTTAAACAGGCTTCAAAAAATTCTATCAAAATTTCTTTATTTACACCTTGTTAAAGGATTATCACAATGTTCCAAATCCTATACCATCCTATTGCTCATATATTTAATCTGCAGTACCTGTTATCTTTATGCCCTTATGTCAAACTATTACGCCATCTTAATTGGTACATTTTACTGTTTATGCTCCGTTTACTATTTGCATTTAAATAAGTCTTGTGTGCCCGCTATCAGTTTATCTCTAAGTTGTTTATTTATAGCTTCTTCTATCATATATCTATTATCAATATCTTTCATCTCTTTTGTTTTATCTAACGAAATAAATAAATTTGCTACTGCATAATTTAATACTACTCTACTGTCAATCCATTTAAAGCGGTTCATGTATTCATCAAAAAAAGTATAATTTGTACCATTTGTATAAAAGCTTCTATAAGCAATCCCTTTAATTCCCTTTTTTCTAAAGTGTTCTACTATTTTTTGAGTAATTATATAATCACTTCCATATACAGGTCGTGTAAATAATGCCAAAACACTGCTCAAAAATTGTCGCATATCTACATTGTATTTTACATCGTTTGAATCAAGCGGAGAAGAGTATTTTAGTTTTGAAAAATCTAATATTTGTAGCTGCGATATAGTTTTAAACTTTGCTACAGATACAAATTGCCGTATCTGTGGTCTTACTTCAACACACGCCGTTATTTCTTCTGCTGCCAAATATAGCACTGATTCGCCTCTATAATTTGCTCGTCCATCGCTTGCATATTCCTTTGGTGGTTCTTTGGATTCATCATAATTATATCCATAAAATCTATCTGCATCATAGCAAAGTCCTTTATCGATCTTTTTATAATCGTATTCATCTATACACCTGGCTCTATAAAAAATCTGATTTTTATTAATTGTTATTAAAAAATCTGATTGGAAATCCTCAAGTATCGCACGATCTAATAGCGAAAACGCCATGTCTAAAGTTTCTCTCGCATAAGGCAACCCCATAGCCCAAGATATCAAACTATTATATAATGCCGATGAGTTATACTCTCGCATATATCCTTCTATCAAATCTTTTTCTTCCATTTTACTTACCTATCTTTATATTAATTATATATAACAATAATTCAAAGTTTGCATCTAATTACTTTAATGCATATTTCTTTTCTATTAGCTCATCTATAATTTTCTTATAATCTTTATATAAATTACTATTTGTGTTATTATCGTATAAATATTTCATTACTATTTTCAAAGCCATATATATACAGGGAATCAGTAATAAACACATAATCAAAAATGTAATTAATCTGATATCTACACCTACCATTGGTTTTATTGCAATTTGGAAAATTATCGACAATAATCCTGCCATATACGCTGCTAGTACTATGTTTAATCCTTCGTGTTCTGATGTTTCCTTTTCATATCCCAACTTCAAATATGCTGAAAAATTTTCTAGTTGCTCAATTGTACAGCTTTCATATTTCTCAATAATGTATTTTTTCCATTCACTATAGGATATTATTGTACATGATTTTATATTATCACAAGTTTTTAATTCCCGTAAATCTTCTAAAAACATTCCATATTCTTTCTTTTTCATAGTTTTCATACTTAAATAGCGATAAAATCTTTTTTCTTTTTCCGCATTAAAATTATAACTTTCTATTCCTATCGTCTGATATTTATTATTTTTCTTAACCATATTGATTTTATATATCGTTGTCAGAATTAAGCCTGTACATACATTTCCTTTTATTTTTATCATTCAAACATTTAATTGCATTATCTTGCGTTCATCCTATATACATACCTATTTATCATCTAATCACTTAAAATACTTCTGCATTATCCCATTCAGTTGCCTTCTAATCTTCACAAACCCACAGTCTAAAACTACCGTTTTAATAGAAATCTCATTCCACCCATTCGTTAATCACTGCCTGTTAATATTATTTCATCCGTTTTGCATATAATAACATTCCAGCAACCTTACCAGCGTTTTTATGTTTGAAATTTTATACATAAATCTTTTAGTACTACATAATAAACAGAAATTACCCTCTAATATGCTTGATTATTCAATAAAAAATTGTTCTTTGTCTTTTTCCATATCATAGTTCTCCATTTTCCATATTTCTATCTCTTATATATTGCATTTACGCCATATTGTGCATATTGTCCTATTTTATATTCTTCTACAAATTCTCGATCTGATTCCCATTTTGCAATTGCACGCTCCATATTGCTCATACCACTTCTCTGATTAATGAAAAAGTCTAAATAACTGATAATTTCGCCTTTTGACATTATTTTATTATCAATTATTACGGCTAAAATTTTGTGACGTCTAAGGTCTGTTAATCCTTCTGTTTGTGACACATTATATCCATATTGCATAAGTAAAGATTCCTTCGCCAACCGCATTCCATTAATGTATGTACCTTTCATATAATTTTTTTCATCTGTAACTCTGCATAGGATAACGCCTTTTCTTTTTAAACTTTGATATGTAGAATCCATAATAAAATACACTTTACATTGTGTGCAATAACCGGCTGATATTTTTACCAATTCTCTTTTTCCATCATTATCAATATTTATCATTGCTGCAATATTATTAATATTATGCTTATTATGCATGCATTTAAATACATTTGTCCGTACCACAAAATCTCTTACACCTATCTCTGGAATAACATTCATATTTTGTTTTTGCTTTGACTTTGGTTTATTTATATTAACTATTTCTTTATTTTTCAAAATATTATTCTTATATTTTTTTATATTATTAATAAGTTCTTGATGATGCAGGCATTGAGTATATTGAAAAGAACATAAATCATCTGGAACTGCTTTATAATTACAAGCTGATTCTTTTCTATACATACACCACAATTTTAGTGGTTTGAAAATTTTTTCTATCGTTTCAACACTTAGATTATTTTCGCCTGCAAATTCTTCAATCGATTTTTTGTTTTTAACTACTTCTTCTTTTTGAATAGCATTCTTTGGCAATGGTACTGCCTTTTTAGATTTTACAACTATTGAATTAATCAAAGCATTAGTTTGTACACAATCATTTGAAAATACAGAACATGACTTATTCAACATAGTACAATTATTTTTTTTACCATTTTTATTATAATATTTACATTGCTTTTGAAATTTTATGGTCAAATCTTCTATTTTTCTTACATCCATCTCAGTCTTTTGAGAAATCAAACGTATATTATGTGAATCCAGACTAGTTTGTTTTTTACCATTAGCAATAATAATGCTATTTTTTATATTTTTTACTGGATGTGTTTTCTCGATAATATCAACAATTTTTTTCGAATCGTAATTAATATATTTTATTGTTTTATTATCATATGTCAATTTATGGCTTCCCTTTTGGGGTTGTTTATTCTTATCTATTGGATAGCATAGTTTTATTGTCTCGCCATATTCATCCACAGCTTCATAAAGAATAGATCCTATTTTAATCGTTTTACTCCATTTCAGTTTCGACAAAGAATTCAATATTTGCTTTTCCTTTAATATTTGTTCTCTCTTTTTCTCATCTGCAAATATCTTCATGTCTAACACATCTAGTTGGTATTTTTTTTGCAAAAATGTATTTAAAATTTTTTCATAATTATATTTCCGAAAAAATAAGATATTTCCATTGTTATATTCCCTAAGCAGTTCTTTGTTCATCTTTTTTAAAAATTCATCTGATTCATTGCTCACTTGTGAAATTTTATTATCTTTGAATTGAGAGATTATATATAATTCAAGAACACATTGCTTACTATTAACATCTCTAAATAACTCTTTCATAATTTGCTCTTTTTCTTTTAATGCATGAACATTACTTTTCATATATAATCTCCCTTTCTACTATGATATATTTAGACGAAATATTCACATACGGATAGTAAAAATTCTCCATCTATGCCAGCTTCTCTCCAAACTGTTCAACCGTAGTATCCGCATCCCGATCCGACACAGGTTTTCCCATTGCTTTTTCAATCAATCCCAGAAGTTTCTTCGCTCTATCAATAAAATAAGCATGAAAATCATCCGTAATCAATGCCTTATAATCAATACAATGTGACTCTATCCTTTCTTTTAAAACATCTTCTGTCAATCCATCTACCTTTTTCAAAATATTTTTCGTGTATTCACTCGGGGCTCTACCGCCGATAGAGCGATTGGTAGCTGGTAAAATTGGTGTTTTATTGACGATTGAATTATAATATTTCCGTTCAATTCTCATCTTAACACAATACGCCTCCGGGAAGATATGATGAATATCAGGTGATTCCAACATACTGTTCACAATATCAATTGTGGTATCATTCATGAAATCTCGGCATTTTTCTTTATAAAGCAATGCAATGACACCCTTATATGCTGCACTCAGTCTGGTTTGTAATGTAAGCAGTCTTGTTGCTGAAAAGAATGCGCTGTTAATTGTTCTGGCTGGATTTGGTCTTTGGAATACTTCGTCTATAACATCTTCCATATCATTTGCATATCTGGTCTCATTGGCACCGCCATACATTTCTCCAAGTATTCCACACCAATACCATTTAGACAGAATCTTAATTGTATTTGCTTCATTACACTTACTTTTTCCTAAATAGGCACATATCGCTGCAAGTGGTATCAGCTGAGTTGTATATGGCAAATCTCTTTGTCTGAAAACGAACTGATACTGAAGAAGAAAATTTCTGGCGATTCTATATCCATCCAGAACAACATCGCGATTTGCTATGTATGACTCATACGGAAGATTTAGTACATCTTTCTTTTTACAACTTACAGCTCTCGCATGATCCTTTCCTGCCTGTTTGTCTACATAACTGGTATACAACGTTACTGTAGTTAAAAACGTAGTTTCATCAATTCCATCAAGCAGATCTGTTCTTAATGTATCATCTATTCCCTGGATTTGCTTTCTACATTTTTTCCAGTCTTTCCGCAAATCAAATTCCTGAGTAGCATAAGTTGCCGTAACCAATTCGAATACCGTAAGCGGTACTCCACCTGTATTCACATTTTCGAACACCTTGCAAACAGCTTCCCGTGGAGTAGATTTATCTAATGTAATTACGGGCAATTTATATTTAACGATTGTATTCATCACCTCATTTTGAAAGCTTTTAAGAAGTTCCAGTTCATCCGTTTTTCCAGAATAGTACGTCATATATCCAAACTGCCACTGTAACAATGCGTTACTATCAAAGATAATATTGACTGGAAACATTTTCAGTTCGTATTCTTTATCTTGCGTAGAGAGATCCAATTTTACATCTCTGTCAAAATTCTCTTTTATTTTTCTGTCTGATGGAACAGATATTACTGCATCGATTCGATCTTCATATTTATCCATGCACTTTTCCATAGATAAATAATAATAACGTTCTATATTATTTTTTCCTTTTTCCGTTTTTGTAGAAACTGGTTGCTGAGAAAACATCGATTGATAAATGGATGTTAATCTTTGCTGCCCATCCAATACCAGAAAATCTGGAACAACATTTAGTTCTCCCACACCTTTAATTGTCCTGTATTTAAATTTGATTTCCGGATTACCATATTGTAAACGCATAATTGCTCCCATAGGATAGCCCTGTGATAAACTGGCAATAATACCACAGATTCTCCCGTCATCCCATGTCCAGTCTCGTTGGAATTCTGGAAGTTGTGTTTTTCCTGTATTTACTTCATCTAAAAGTTGACTTAAATTTGTATCTAATGATGATGGTGAAATAATCATTTGTTTTCCCTCTCTTTTTAACTCGTCCTCTTACAGCTCTTCGCATAAAACTGAAACTTCTTCGCCACTTCATTCAACGATCCAATCGCATAATATCCGTCCTTATTTTTCCCAACACACCCTATCAACGGAGATGCCAGGAATTTAAGGATATCTTCAATTTCATCCAGATTAGGATTTATCGAAAATCTTTCGTCATCTCTCACTGTTCGATAAATCTCACGGGAAGTAAGGATCCCTTCTGTTACTTCGTCTTTGCTTTCATTTACAAGACACCCCACAATTGCATCTACCAATAGACCGTAGCGTTCGGTTCGATTTCTTGCTTCGTCCAGGACACTGATATCTACGATTCCTGTCTGTTCAAAGATCTTTTTGTAATCTTCTCCGGTTAATGGAATCTCTACCTGGTTGCGAATCAACTGTTCCAGTGTGTCCACATCAATCAGTGCAACTTTATGTTCTTTGCATCGGTTTAATAGTCTTTCCCCTCGAAAAGAACATCCGACGATTGCAGAATAATCCGCATGATGAAGTTTTCGGTGGTCTTTCAAAGTGTCAAAGTCAATCTGATCCTCCGTGACATTTCCAGACTGCGTAGATTTTGCATCTACCGCGACTGCATAAGATAATTTGGGGGCTGTTCTTGCTTTGATCAGGACATCGGTTTTTCCGGAACCGCCAAGCCAGGTTGCATCATAACCGATAAAATCGAATGCTGCTTTTATGGCTTTTTCAAATCTGTTGGGATTGTAGGAATCTTTACTGGACAGTCTTAATTCTGTAATAAGGCTTTCACAGGAATCATCGTAACAATCGCCTGCATTTTCCTCTTTCTTTATTTCGGATGATTTCACACTCTCTTTCGCCACAATGCCAAAAGTATCCAGAAGTTTTTCTCCTCTGGCAGTGAGTCCATATTTATCGTTTGTCACACTGTAAATCAGCTTGGCGGCAGATAAAAGAATCAGTCTTTTACGCGTTTCATCAATACTTTCCCTGTCAAATCCGTAAGATACCTTAGCTATGATAGAAAGCGTTTTTGCATTTTTCGGTTCTTTTCTGAGCTCTGCCAGCAATTCATAGACAAATAAATATCTTGCTTCCAGACATGCGATCAGATCAACCGGTGATTGTTTTTCAATCCATGTATTTCCAAGTTCAGAAGTTACATACATATTCTTACTGATACGATCAACAAATCCTATTTTTTCCAAAAATGAAAGAAACATATTCGACGATGACGCTGCAATCTGATAATTGATTTTCGAATATTCCCGAATCTCCTCGATAGAAATTGCCTGATTCATCAATTGCAGATATGCACTGATTGTTATACATGCATCGGCTGTTTTTCCCGGCATGTATCCGATTGCCATTCTTTTTTTCTCTGTTGTTGAAGGCTTTAAGGCACTTGCCCATTCCGACATTGGAAGCTGGGTTTCCAGAAGTGTTTCGTCTGGTTCTTCCTCTGTCTCTGACGGCATAGTAATCTCTATCTGCTGCAGAAATTCCTGTCCTTTTTGTGTCAGACTATACTCCAGTTTATATTCTTCAAACCGAACCATATCCACATCCCGAAACCATTTGATCCGGTTATGAATTTCAGAATTTGTTTTCCAGTTCAAATGATACTCTTCCGCGATTTTCAGAAGTTCCTGTGAGTTTTTTGGCTTTTGCAGATAGAATAATATTTCTCCCATAAATACAATTGTTGAACAGAAAACAGCCGTAGAAAAGCAACTATCCTGTCGTTCCAAAACCATTTCTCCTAATTCTGTCAGCGTCCACACCTGTTTCTCTTTATTAACCAGACCAATCGGACGGATCCATTCACACATTCGACCCAAAGTAGCTGTGCTGTTGCTTCCTTCAATATTAAGCATTGTATTTGCTGATTTCCCGTCTTTGACCATTTTCAGAATATAATACAGGACTTTATCCTGCCCCATATCTCCACTGGGCAACTTTGGCATTCCAAAAGCTTTTTGTTTCCATTCTCTGTTTTCCGGATATTCATTATTTTTCATTTGTTTTCCCCACTATATCACATACATTGGCAACCTGCGTAATGAACTTACACCTATTTCTCCATAAAAATTTCTTTACACTCCGCCCATCCCGTCATAATACTTCCGCAAATCTTCTCTCATCTGTCTCCGCACTCTTTCCCAGTCTTCCTCTTTCATTTTCTCAAACAACGCATGATTCATCGAAATCACACTCAGATCCTTCGAATAATACAAGAATCTCTTTCTCTCAAATTTTTCAAATGGATTCGTAAGCATATTTCTCTGCACCGCTTTTCGGTCTTTCAGCATTTTTTCATCATACGGGCAGGTGCTTCGATCCACCTGGAGGCCTCTGGATAATCGGTCCTGATAAAAGGCAATATAATCATTCACAACCTCTTCTATTTTCGCATCTCCGATAGAATCGATACGTTTTACAATTGCCAGCAGGAACGGCATTTTATACGAAAGTGAATAATCTCTTTCTTCCAGAAATTCAAAGAAATCTTCTTTGATCGTACTGTCATTATGTTCTTTGATGTTTAATTCTTTCCGGTATTTTTCGACATCGTCCGGACTGAACAGGTAAATGGATTTGTTGCCGAACCGGTATTCTACACTCGGCACGATCTTTTTCTTTTTGACCCAGCTTGTCACGGTTCCGGTACTGACGAAATATTCTCTGGCAACCTGTTCCTGGCTGAGATAATCGCCATATTTTTCCTCAAAAGAATTGATATCGACTTCCATAATGCGTTCAATTCTTTCTTCCAGCCCATCGATAACAACCATATCTCCGGGTGTATAATCTGTCTTTATAATATCTCCAAATGGTACATAATATGGATTGGCAAAGATCGTGTGCATATTACAGGCTTTGATCATTGCACCATACTCGTCCACCACATCGATAACGATAATATTTTTCTTTGTATCCGTTTTCCGCAGTCCTCTTCCAATCTGCTGCAGATAGAGCACTTTGGAAAGCGTAGGTCTTGCCATAACGAGAATTCCCAGTTCCGGATAGTCCCAGCCCTCGGAGATCATATTACAGGCACACAAAAACCGAATCTTCTTCTGTTTAAAATCTGCCATAACAGACGCCGGATTCTTTGTCTGTCTGGTGTAGCTGGCTGCAGTGATATTGGCTTTGTTGAGTAGTTTTGCCATCTCATTTGCATGGGCAACATTGACGCAAAAGATGACTCCCTGCCGTCTGACAGCTTCTCCGTCTCCTAAATATTCCTGAAGGACATTGACAATCAGCTCATTTCTTGAAGTAACCCGTATTCTTTTTTCAAGATCTGCATTGATATAGTCTTTTCCGTTGAATCGGACTTTTGATAGATCAATATTTGTTTCGATCCTGTAAACATTTGCCCGGGCAACGATTCCTTTTTCCATGGCTTCTTTTAAGGATAACGAAGTGGAGTATGTTCCGAAAACTGTTTCCAGTTTTTTCTTATCCGGACGCTGATCCGTTGCGGTAAGTCCAATCGTAAAATCCGCCTCATAATACTGAATCACTCTTTTCAGCATCGGTGCAACCGCATGATGTGCCTCATCCACTACGATATAATTGTAATAATCTGCTGGAAATTCCGTATAATGTCTGCACATATAGGCATAGGTTCTGATCTCAATTTTCTCTGCCAGTTCCGGTACGGATTCCTGTACTCTTGCCTTCCAGTCCGCAAGAATATTGATTCCCGGAACCAATATCAGCCCTCTGAATCCCGGTTTTTCTTTTGCAAATTCGCGCAGGTCTTCCTCTACAATCCTGGATTTTCCGGATGCCGTTGGTAATACGATCAAAAATGCTTTGATACCTGCCATTCTACGTTTTTGTATTTCCTGTAAACTGATCGTCTGGTGTTCATATAATTCCACTTTTCTGTCGATTTTCAATCCGTCATCGACAAATGCTGTGGTATCTTTTCCGAAATATTGTTTGATATCATCTTCGATTCGATTTTGAAACACACAATCTTCTTTTGAAAATCGGAACAGTTTGATTCCCCATAAAACACAGGTATTTTGTTTATTCAACTGTTTCCTGTATTTTTCTTCTCCGATAATCTGCGGATGATGAAAATTAAGTCCATTTTCTTCTACAGCGTATCTTTCGTTCTGTGTTCTGATAAAATAATCGAGAAAATAATTGTTTCCGTTTTCATCACTGATTCCATATTCGCGTGTCAAATATCTGAGCGCATTCATACCGTAGGCATTTGAAAAGCTATCCTCAAAATGAATCTCCAGAGGTGATGCATCCGCCTGTTCTGCCCGGTCCCCAACGGTTATCCTGTAATCTTCAGGTAATGACATTTCATCGTTAGCAAGATAGCTGTCAACTTCAGACTGTATATAACCTAAGAAACGAAAAACTCTTTTAAACTGATGGATATAACTGTTCTGTTTGTCTGTAATAAGCATATAAGAAAAAACAGGCTCACCCGGGTTACGGTCGCAAATATTTTTATCAATAATGACCATATCGATGCCATTATCATAAAATCTTGATATTCCACCATTCGGGTAGTTCACCTGTTCTCTCAAAGAAAAATCTGTATGTTGTATCAGAAAATTATCGCTATCTGCTGCTCTCACCATAGTATCTGTCTCCATTTTTTAACCCTATTAAAAATAATGCATTATTTTATATTATATCATACAGCAGGTAATGTTTCCAAAGTTTTTCGACATTTTATAGTGTATTTTGCTATTTTACTCGACATTTTCCGACAAATTTTTATTTGTTTTTCCTAATTCATATTATTTCCCAGATGTTTCTTTCCATAATCAAAATTGCTCTACTGGATCAATTATTGATATGCAATGCAATAAAATCGCTGTTACCGTTCTTCCAGATAATAGCGGTTTATAGCAACCTGTTCTCTACTTTCGCTCCATCTCTTCTCTCACTCTCTCCAGCAAATGCCCAATTGCAAACATCACCGTCTCATAATGCATATACTCCAGAATGTTCCGGTCCACCAGCACCTGCAAACTCGCCGGGAATTCGTCATCGGATTCCCAGAATCTCAGTACGACAGGCAGAAACGAAAACATTTCCAGCTGGTAAGCCACATCGCCTTTTTCCATCCTGATCCCATGCAGCCGCTCGCAGGCTTTTGCAAGTTCTGCAGTCTTTCCATCGAATTTCTTTCCTGCATCCTTGAAAAAGTTACTGTCATTTGCCAGATTTCCTCCCCGCACCGTAGAAAGGCTGCCGATATGAACCCATTCATGGGCGGGATGACAGTATTCTTTGGAATTACACAGGACATCGTAAATTGTCATGGCTTCGTTGTAATTTGCATTTTCTTCCGCCTGGAATTCATCCACAGACCAGGTGATTCCTCCGGTGATGCGGTTGATCCGGTATTTTCTTCCTACAAAGAAAATATAGAGATACTTTTCATCATGATCCAGAGCAAATTTCCGGATCATTTTTTCCTGATCGTATTCCAGGAAATGGGAGGACATACGGTCTTTCATCGTTTCATAGTTTGACATGTCGATTTTTCCTTTCTATGGATCATATATTATCCAAAATCTGGATTTTTAACTTGTTTTGGATAATATGTTATCTATAAAAATCATATCACATCAAATAAAATTTGCAATTTTAATTCCATCTTCAGCCACCGCGTAAATCACCAGTTTCTTATGAAGAAAAAGATTTTCGTTCATTGCTCGAACAACCAAAAACAGAGTATTTTCAAATTTTGTTGTATCTCAAAATCAAAAATACTCTGTTCCTCTTAAATTATATATTTCTTATCACTGTTATTATCTTTTACACAACCTCCACAACCGCAGCCGGTGCCGCAAAGTTTCTGGCGGCTTCGCCTAATTTTACGAATCCCTGGTTATCCAGTGCTTCTTCTGCGATACTTACGCAGTTGTCGGCAGCTCGGTCCAGGTTGTAGAGGATGCCGGAGAAGTAGCCGGTCATCGCCGGATTGCATTTCTGATTCTTTACGCGGTTCAAGTGGGCTTTGTTGAATTTCTTTTCTGCTTTATGCAATTTCTTTTTATTTTTGAATACCAGTTCCGCTTCCTCTTCACTGCTCTGTTTTACTGCTGTCATCGCCTGGCGCAGCAGATCCAGAAGGACATTGATGCAATTTTCAATTTCCTTGCCGGCTTCCTCGGAAAAGCTCATGCCATCGTCCTGGATTTTTATCCAGATGCTGTCGATATCCTGACACCGGTCGGCGATACGTTCGATATTGTTGGTTACATACAGAAGTCCTGCTGTTTGTTCAGACTGAAGCTCTGTCAGATTACCGCTGGAAAACAATTTGGTGATATAGTCCGTGATTTCTTCCTGCAGGTGCTGGACGATATCCAGCTGATTTTTGAATTTTTCATATGCAGCTGAGGTCTTTTTCTGATTCAGAGAACCTTTCAGGCTGTTCAGCATATGTACGGCAAATCCTGTCAGATTTTCCAGTTCCTGAGATACCAGATACATAGCAGCCACCGGCTGATCAATTACCTTGTTATCCAGATATTTCGGTTCATAAACCACACCGGTATTCTTATCTCTTCCACGGATAATCGTGGTAACAATCTTCACCATGAGCGGGATCAGCGGCAGCCATACCAGTGTACAGACCACGTTGAATGTCGTATGTGCATTGGCAATCTGGCGGGAGATCACATCGATCTCATTTCCTTTTGGAGAGATATAACGTACAAATTGTGCAAACCACGGAATGATCCAGATAAATACGCAGGTACCCGTGATATTGAAAATGCTGTGCGCGATTGCTGTTCGTTTTGCATCTTTAGACTGTCCGATAGATGCTAAAAGTGCTGTAATTGTCGTACCAATGTTATCGCCAAGCAAAATCGGGATGGCTCCGGTCAGTCCGATCACGCTGCTGACACCGTCCGGTCCTGCCTGGGAAGCAAAGCTCTGAAGGACTGCGATCGTTGCAGAGGAACTCTGTACCACCAGAGTCATCACCGCACCGAGGACAACACCCAGCACCGGAATAGAAGATACTTTTCCCATCAGATCTACAAAGATCGGGCTTCCTGCCAGTGGTTTCATAACGCTGCCCATGATCTCGATTCCTTCGAACAAAAGTCCGAAAGAAAAGATAACCATACCAATATTTTTAACCTTTTCTTTTTTCCCTAAGAAGTTCAGCATGAATCCGATGAAGATCAACGGATAAATGTAATCACTGATTTTGAATGCCATCAGCTGGGCAGTCATCGTCGTACCGATATTAGCACCAAAGATAACGGAAATCGCCTGTGGCAGACTCATCAGTCCGGCACTTACAAAGCCGATGACCATAACGGTAGTTGCCGAACTGCTCTGTAACACAGCCGTAACCAGGGCTCCGGCCAGCGCTCCCATGATCGGATTCTTCGTAAGAAATTCCAGAATCTTCTTCATCTTTTCTCCGGCTGCCTTTTGCAGCGCATCACTCATACTGTTCATTCCATAAAGGAACAGCGCCAACCCACCAATCAGCCCAAATACTACTTTTACATTTTCATTCATTTTGTGTTCTCCCTTTTCCGGCAGCTGTCTGCTGCTCGATTCTTGAAATCATCTGTAAAATCTCTGTTATGAATCTGTATAATTCATTTACGGTTTACAGTATAGTGGGAGAACGCATATGGCTCTATCATGGTATTGTATGATTTTCGTTAAATCTGTGTAAAGCTGGTAGTTAGTTCCTGTTAACTCCAGTTAAAAGGTCAGGCGCATCTGATTCCAGACAGCATCGCCGTGGACAGATTTGTCTGTTACTCCTTCATTTTGGAAACCGAATTTTGCATAATAATGGATCAATGCATCTTTGCAGGTCAGCACCAGACCCTTCCTTCCCTGTTTTCTGGCATCTTCGATCGCCCGCTCCAGCAGTTCTCCTGCCAGCCCGCGTCTTCGATAAGCCGGGATTGTATTCACCCCGAAAATCATCTGCCAGACACCGGTTTCGTCATGCATGGAAGCTTTTTCGTACATTTCATCCGTCAGATCTGGTTCGTTGGTGACAAAACCATCGACGAACGCAACCAGTTTGTTGTCATTTTGCTCGTCGAACATCAGCCAGAAATGGTTGGCGTAATGAATAAGGCGGTCGGCGAATTCCTCTTTTGTGGCGGCTTCGGCTGGTGGGAAGCACTCGGACTCTACGGCGGCGATCTGTGGCAGATCATCTATGGTTGCAGTTCTGATTATCATGATATGGTATCCTCCAATTTATTATCTATTAACTTTTTTCTTTCCACTTCGCAGCTGATATCATTTTCGGGTATAGTCTGCGTGGTTATGCATGATATTTTCAAAGAGCCATCCGACCAGCAGACATTTGTTACTCTATCCCAACACCGAAAACGCCATAACCGCAACTCCCAGCACCACCAGAATCACTCCTGTAGCACGGTTCAGAGTCTTTGGCGTTGCTTTATTGGCAAATACGGCTGCGATTCTTGCCCAGAGGAAGGTAAAGACCACACACAGGATCCATACTGTCCAGTCTGGTGTGCCGCCGATGGCAAAGTGGGATACGGCTCCGGTGAGGGCGGTGAAGGTCATGATAAATACACTGGTTCCCACGGCTGTTTTCAATTCATATCCGAGAACGGATGTCAGGATCAGAAGCATCATCATACCGCCACCGGCACCGATAAATCCGCAGATAAAGCCGATCATCACTCCGCAGATCACAGACTGAATCGCACGTTTTTTCGCAGACACCTGTGCCATGGCTTCTTTTGTAGTCATGACCGGGCGAAGGATGAATTTGATACCGAGCAGGAAGGTCATGAAGACGGAGAAATTTCCCATCGTTGTGGACGGTACCAGGCTAGAAACGTAACTTCCCACTATGGTAAACAACAACACGGTAACCATCATGATCAGACCATTTTTTATATCAAGATTCTTATTCTTCCCATAAGTATATGCGGATACGGCACTTGCCAGCACATCCGAGGACAATGCGATTCCCACTGCCATGTAGGGATCCATTCCCAAGAATGTGATCAGCATCGGGCTGATGACCGCCGCCGCACTCATGCCGGCAAATCCGGTCCCGAGACCTGCACCCATACCTGCAAAAAATGTAACAATTACTGTCAGTAAAATACTCATTTCTTTTTGTTCTCCTTTTGATATGTATTCAGATTTTCCTCTGTCTGTTCCATCACCTGTTCAAAAATCTTTCTGGACTCCGCAGGCACACCGGAAAATAAGGTTTCGATAAATGTTTTTTGAATCTCACATCCCTGTCTCCAGACATGCTCCGCTTTCCGGGTACAGATCAGTTCTGTCTTTCTCCGATCCCCCGGCACCTCCCGGCGTTCCAGATACCCTTCCTGCACCAGGCGTTCCACATGGAGCGATACCAGATTTGCCTTGATTCCACGAATCTTTACGATATCTGCAGCAGTTTTATACTGCGGATTGTTTTTCAGGAACATCAGGATATCCAGGGATGTCTGCGGAATGCCGGTCTGCTGGCATAACGGTCGACACAGCTGATTATAGACATCCAGCAATTTATGTATATACTCAATGCTTATCATGCCTTCTATACCTCTCTTTCATTTTTAGAATGTTCATTTTTGAAGTATTTTAACATGAAATTCCTATTATTACAAGCGTGAAATAATCATTACATTTTCATGAATTATACTATATCTTTCTGTCTATATAATACCTTCCTTCTATTTCTTACAAAATTCTGAAGTTTATGGTAAAACATGTCAGAATTTGTTATGATACGGGCAGAACATATAAATTTTGAGGGAGGTTTTCAATATGTTTAAGGAAAAAATACGTGTACAACTTCTGGGGGGAAGTCTGACGGATCACGGCAGCTACACAGATGGCAATTATCAGGGATATCCGGTTGTCATTACAACAGAGTCGGCGGTTTATCATGTTCGTATCAATGCCGTCTCCGCACAGGATCCCGACAACACACAACTGGCGCAGTATCTGGAATACCAGAAGCAAAATGTCAAACATCTGGTAGATTATTCCTGTACTTCCACCTCCGTTCTGCTGACGATAAAAATGCCGGCAGTAAACGGAAACAAGGTTCCGGATATGATCAACGGTGTTGTGGAACCTCTGATTCAATATCTGAGCAGCGGTAATTATCTGCCCTGCTGTGAATCCTGCGGCAGCACACAGGAATATCTGTCAAATTATGAGGTTAATGGTTCCTACCATTATCTGTGTACTTCCTGTGCACAGCAGATCGAGCAGAATCTTCAGCAAAATCAGCAGACAACCCGTGCAAAGAAGAGTAATCTGGTTGCCGGACTCGTAGGTGCTTTCGTCGGTTCTCTGATCGGATGTGTGCTCTGGGTACTGATCTATCGGCTCGGATACATCGCGGGTATTGCCGGTGCAGTCACTGCAATCTGCGCACTGCGTGGATATGAACTGCTTGGCGGTCATCTGGATCGGAAGGGTGTGATCATTTCCACTGTGATGATGCTGGTGATGATTTTCTTTGCCAATCGGCTTTCCTGGACCTGGGATGCTTACGATGCACTGAAAGACGAAGGGTACACCTTTTCCGAGTGTTATCAGTATCTGGATAACATTCTGGATCTTTCCGAACTCACCGGAAGCTATTACAGCGAGCTGTTCATCGGATACGGACTTACCTTACTCTGTAGTGTACGGCGCATCATCGACGCTTTCCGCACCAGTAGTGGAAGTTATCGCATGAAGAAGGCGCAGTAATCACCATAGATTCTGTAATAGAATCATTCGAGCAATAAACACAAAAAGACAGAAATCGGAATCGTCCCGTACCATTGGTACATGTCTGAAACAGATTTCTGTCTTTTTTATTTACGCGAGCAACGATTCAAAGTCCGTACTTGCACGAGACCCTGACGACTATCGCAATAACGAGTAAAAAATCCCGGGAATACCTTTCACATCTTCTAGAGCGTGTCTGAAAAAGGCTCTCCGGAAATGATTTTTCAGACACGCTCTAGTTCTGCCACCGGATCTCACCTTTCTGAATCAGTGGATACCGTGCCAGTGTGGTTCCGTCCAGATTCTCACGATGCATATCAACCGCAGTGATCTGATGATTTTCATAGGTATTATAATAGTAGATTCCCTTCTGTGCGTTCCAACAGGAGGTATAGATCGTAATCTCATATTTGTCCTCTGCCACCTCACAGCATCCGCGCTGCTGGTCTACCGATCCCAGAATGTGGAAAAACTGGCTGACGCTTTCCGCCTCGGAATCTCCCGATACTGAATGTGCTCTGGTAAATGCCACTTTTGCAAAGCGGGAAGTAGAAGAAAGATCTCCCGGAAGTCCAAGTGCACCCATGCCGCGGCTGTAGGTCTGTAATGGCAACTGCTCGGAAAAATGATTCTCCGGCTGTTTCGGTGACAGATGCATATACTGATTCAATAAAAACATCTGCTGTTCAAATGGCGGATTATTGGTCAGTACACCTGCCGGATTATCATAAATCTTCAGTCCTTCCCGGACACATTCGATGGTGATACACGCATATTTGTCCGCCAGAATCCAGTGCAGCTGTGCCGCCGGAAACTGTGGGGCGAATACGGTTCCCACCAGATTCATCTCCGCCAGCATTTTCTTCGCCTCTTCTACCGATGCGCACTGGGAAAGAATCCATGGAATGAACTCAAACTGAGCCACGTTTTCCCGTCCCTCCTGGATTTCCTGGTAGACAGCGTTTCCTACGAAGTTCAACCCTGCCATTCCAAGGCCTTTTTCATTGACCGCATCGTAATACAGCGGGTAATCATCCGCTACATGTGCCATACCGATGATCGCATAATGATTTTCCAGTTCTTCCATATGGCGAAAATGAAACGGATAATTTCTTGGTGTTACTGTAATCTCATCTCCATAGGAGAATTCATAATCCAGCGTCCGTCCCATATAAAAATCTTTTGTCTTATAAGTAGCTGCTGTACACATTTCCATCTGCTCCTTTTATTCAAAATACTTGCATGGCTGTTCTGTTTTTTCTCATTGTTCTGATACTTTCATAATTTTCTCTGCACTGGAAGGATCCCAGGCAGAAATCTCCAAAACTGCATCCGGAATCTGCTGATCTCCGGAATCTGGATTATGGAACCAGACGCAGGACATTCCTGCTGCTTTTGCCGCCTTTCCTCCATTAGTGGAATCTTCTACTACCATACATGCGGAAGGATCCAGTAATAATGCTTCTGCTGCGGCAAGAAACGTATCCGGTGCCGGCTTTGGATGTGCCATATTTTCTCCACTGATAAAAGCAGAAAAATACTGAGCCAGGTCAAGATCCTTCAACACTTTTTGGATCACATCCTCCGGAGAAGAAGATCCAACTGCCAGCAGATATCCTTCCTGATGTAGTTTTTCCAGAACTTCCCGGATTCCTTCACATTGCGGGAATCCTTCTTTTTCCACGATTTCCTTTTTCTTTTCTTCCATTCTCCGGTTCATCGTCGGATAATCCTCGAAAATATCACCGTAAGCATCCACCATCAGCTGCCGGAAAACTTCTCTGGTAGAACCGATGCACGGTTTATAAATCTCATAGTCCAGCGTGATTCCGTCCTCTTTCAGCACTTCCTGCCAACACCGAAAATGCAACGGTTCCGTATTGACCAGAACACCATCCATATCAAAAATGATCCCTTTTTTCTCAGCCAGTCGATTAGCTACTTTCGTATACGAGGGAACCGGCACATCATACAGTTTTCCCATGCGAACCACTTCGTATACCAGTCCGTCGATTTCTGATGGTTTCCCAGCCATTACATCCCTCTGCATAGAAGTAGTTGTTTCCGGTGCAAGATTCGACAAAATATGTAAATTAACATCTACCATGTCTTTTTGAAACGGAACGCCCATAGCATCTGCAAGTGCTGCGATTTCCCGGATCATCGAACAAAACAGTTCCCGCGGAGCACCCTCTTTCTGAAAATCCCCCGCTACCGCATTACAGTACAGTCCTGCTGCTCCGATTGGGGAGACATAGGAGAATTTTTCCAGTGCTTCTCTGCGGATATTTTCAGATAATATCCCGTCGATGGCACTGTCCGCAAAATCCTGACGGATCTCTTCGAGTTCCGGTCTCCAGTCTGCTTTTTCCCGCACTCCATAAACGATCCGCAGAATCTTTCCATGCTGCACTAACACACCCGGTTCTTTGATGTTGGCAGATACATAGATGCATCCGTCTGTTACCAGAAGTTCCGGCAGTTCTTTTTGCAGTTTTGCACCGGTTCCATAGATATTCAGAATCGGAATCACGATCGTATCCGGTTTTGCCACGCGGCGGATAAACGGGACGGTATCTTCCAGTGAATACCCTTTTACACACACCAGGATCACATCCGGTTGTTCCTTGTAGTGTTCCATATCCGTTACTTTCACAGCAATTGTCTCAGGATTCGGATCCCAGAGACGCTCCAGAGTCAATCCATGCTCTTTCATAGCTTCCAGATGACGGCCACGGGCAATCAGTGTCACATCTTTTCCTGCCTTTGTCATAAAATATCCCATAACTCCGCCGGTTCCTCCGGCTCCTATGATTGCATATTGCATTTGTGTTCTCCTTTTTTCTTTGCATCTGTCACAGATTCTGATAGTATTCAGAACATAATCATAATATTATGTACGAGATAGTTATTATTCACCAAATAACACTTCTCTGTTTGTTCCGTAAAAGATTTCATCATGACCGGACAATTTTTTCAGGATCTCTTCCATCCGATCCCAGTTCTGATCCACGTCAAACTCATAACTGTGTCCCCACAGATAGAAAAGCTGTGGTTCTTCACTGTCAGATGCCAGAAAACGGTCAATCAGATCCATCACATCCGCATCATTATGATGACAGGTTGGATTCAGTGTCAGCGGCTCTTCCGGAAGTCCAAAATTTCCGGTCCGCTCTACCGTACGGGAATAACGGATACCACAGGCACGCGCAATATCCACTACTGTATCGTTATAAGTACCAAACGGATACGCCATTCCCACAACAGGCTGCCCAAACCGTTCTTCCAGATTTTTCTTGTCTTCCAGAATCTCATTGCGGATCGTCTCTTCATCATATTTGGGAAGATCTGCATGCGTCAGACAATGTGCTGCAATCTCATGTCCCTGATACAGTTCTTTTAAACCTTCAGTGTTCATTCGATGAATCAGAAGCCCCTTGGGATGTTCCCATACATTTGCATAAGACTGCATACCGCTGTTTAAGTTAAAGGTGCCTTTTACACCATAAGTATTCATCATTTCCACCAGACGGCGATCCTGTGTCACACCATCATCGTAACTGAATGTTACCGCTTTTTTCTTTCCATTCCACATAACAATTATCCTCCTTTGGCAATTTTCGTGTACCCAGTCATCTGTCACACTTTCTTTCGTATTTATTACTCAAGCACTTTCTCTACCATCTGTGCATCGATCGTTACGGACTGCATATGATTGACTTCAATCTGATACAGAGCATTGGCTGCGATATGCTCTGCGGCCTGTTCCAGATCACGGATACCGCTGGTATTCGCATGTTTCTGAATGATTCTGTCCAGACCTTCATCTGTCAGAATAATTTCATTTTCTTTCAGACTCATTCGCTTCAGTACTTTCGGCAGTGCATATTTTGAGAAAATAATTTTCTTCTCTTCGTCTGTATAATCCGGAATGTCGATCACCGCAAAACGGGACATCAGCGGTGCACTGATCTGGGATTTGTCGTTGGCGGTAGCGATCGGATAGACACCTACCGTAGGGATCATACATTCCATATAGTTATCGGTGAATCCCAGGTTATCAAGCAGGGTCAGCAGAACATCTGCCGGGTTTCCGTTTCCTTTGCCGGAGGCAGCTTTGTCCAGCTCGTTGATGATAAATACCAGATTGGACTCTCCTGCCATCGAAAATGCATCCATGATGATACCGGGTTTTGCATTGGCATAGACACGGGAACTTCCGGTCAGCTGTTCCGGATCATTGATGGAACTCATATCCAGGGTTGTCCACGGCAGTTTCAAGATTCTTGCAACCGCATAGGCAATCTGTGATTTTCCTGTTCCGGCAGGTCCTACCAGAAGCAGACCGTATGCCGGTAACGTATGCGTACGGTTGATCTGGATGATCGTCTCGATAATTCTCTGTTTTACCTTCTCCATACCGTACAGTTCTTCATCGAGGATTCTTCTCGCTTCCTGCGGGTCGATAGACTCAAAGTAATTACTCTTCCACTGTACATTCATCATAATCGACAGTGCTCTCTGTGCATGCCGTCTCTCTTCCGGAGATACCTCATGGGATTTTGCAACCGCCAGGTTTCTTCTCGCCCAGAGACGAATATTATCCGGCAGTGTTTTTCCGGCGCAGGTCATAAAGTCGGTGATGCTCTGTATACTGGTCAGTTTCATATCGTCGCCGACTTCTTCTGCATCCTCATCCTCTTCGATCTCTTCCGGTGCATTGCTTGCCAGAAGACGCTCGATCATAAACTGTAAAAATCCATCTTCTGCTGAAAGTTTGGTACCGCCGCCGAAAGCGATCTCACGAATCTTATAAACGGCATATCCATTTTCTCTGTTCTCACCGGACAGCCGGATATGAATATGATTACCTCCGAGCCATTTTAACAGACTGACAAAACGGGCATCGATCTGCAGGATGTCCGCGGATACGATACCATCTTCCTCCTCAAATTCAAAAGCCGTCTGTTTCGCCGGATTAGAAAAGAATCCGCTGGAATGGTGTTTCCACTGCCGTTTTTTGTTATCCAGCACCAGCATCGGGCGTTCCGGTGTAGCGGTGGATTCGTCAGAGCGGAAGGTTGTATAAGTACAGGTCAACGGTTTGTCTTTATCCGGGGTATTATTAAAATCAAATACTGGCATTGTAATTTCTCCTTTATCACCGTTCCGTTTTTAACTCTCATCACCGGAACAGTTCTTCTGTTTTTTCGATTTCCTTTTCTGTGCAGGTGACCGTTTCATAAATGCAAAAATCTACTGTATTATTACCTGTCACACTTTAACAGTTTACCATGATTTTCCGAAAAAAAAAAGTGAAAACGTTACTAAACCATTATGATCCGTCCCATCTCCGCTGAAGTTCTGTGGGAAATCGAGATTACCGTTCGGTTTTCCGATACGCGCCGCAGTGCCTGTAAGACTTCCTTTTCCGTTTCCACATCCAGATTTGCCGTGATCTCATCCAGCAACAGAATCGATGGTTCTGCAACTGCTGCCCTGGCGATGGATAACAATTGCCATTGCCCCTGCGAAAAGATCTCCGGGGTACACACGGTATCGTAGCCATTTTCCAGACTGGTGATCGAATCTTCAAGACCAGTCAGTCTTGCTGCCGCCTGCACCTGTTTTTCCGTGATTCTCCGATCATACAGTGTGATCTGCTCACGCACCGTACCCGGCACCATATGGAAAGACTGCTCCACATAGCCAAACAGCGATCTCCTTTCCTCTTCCGGAACTTCTGTAGCAGAAACATTACCGATCCGTATGCTTCCACTCTGCGGCTCATACAGACCAAGCAGCAGCTTCAGGATCGTACTCTTTCCGGCACCGGTACGCCCGGACAATGTGACCTGTTCGCCTTTTTTCACCTCAAAACTCACACCTTCCAGAATCAGATGTTCGTCATAGCCAAAGACTACATTTTCAAAGGATACCGCGGTCTGATCTCCGACATCTGCCGTATGTATCTTATCTGTTGTAACCTGTTTTTTCTGTCCAATGATATCTTTTGCTGTTTTCCGGACACCCTGTTGTTTTCCGTTCGCTCTGTCTGCTTCATTCACTTCCAGATTGAAAAACTCATTGATTCTGTGAATACCTGCCATCGCTGACTGGATCGTCTGAATCTCCATACCAAGGCTTTCTACCGGTGTGAAAATCTGGGAAATATAATTGATCACGGCTACTGCTGTTCCGGCAGACATTCCAAAGAATGTCAGAATCTGCTGATTGCCAGATGCAGATAACAGCATCACAACAGCAACCACAACGGCATTCAGAATCAGAATAACCGGTGAGTAAATCGCATCATAGAAGTTCGTTCGTTCCATCGCCCGATAGCTGTCGCTGATATATTTGTCATACCGCTCTTCCATATATTTTTCTTTTCCAAAACAGTGGATCGTCCGAATATTGTGAAGCGTCTCCGGCACATGACCCGAGGCACGGCCTACTGCTCTTCGGTTCTCGATCTGTGCGGTCAACATATTTTTCTGTACATGTCTGGTAAACCAGAACAAAAATGGCAATAAAAACAGTAAAACCAACGTCAATCCCTTATTCCGAAACCAGATCACAGCCAGGATACTCAGGATCTTACACGTATCCGCAAACATACTGATGATTCCGGAAGTAAACAGGTTCTCTACCGTATCCACATCTCCTATAAACCTTGATACCATCGTTCCCGGTTCCTGCTGATTGATCGTATCCGCACTGAGGCTGACAAACTTTTCCATCAGGCGGCTTCGAAGCGCATGCGTGATCTTCTGTCCGAAAACAGTCAGAAGACTCGCGCGCGCCGTATCCATAAAACCTGTCAGGGCAAGCACAACAAAATAGAGGACAAAGAACGAAAACGCTACCGCATGTCCTGCCGTAATACTGTCCACGATTTTTCCAAGAAGAAGCGGCGGGATCAGAGAGGCTCCGATGGCTCCAAGTACCGCGATCAAGATCCCGATGGACAACCATTTTTGTATTTTTACTGTATCGATCAGAATATTTCGTACATTTCCTTTATGCTTCATGGCGGTCCTCTCCTTCCTGTGTGGTAAATAATGTCGCATATGCCGAAACTTTCTGTAACAGTTCCTCATGCGTTCCCACGGTCGTTTTTCCCTCGTCCATCCAGATGATCTGATCCATCTGTGGAAACAGATACAGTCGATGTGACAAAAGCAACACGATCGAATCACGGGTCATCGCCCGTACATTGGCAAACACTTCTTTCTCCGTCGATTTATCCAGTGCAGAAAACGGATCATCAAGCACCAGTAACGGCTTTTTATGGCACAGTGTTCTTGCCAGTGCCACACGCTGTGCCTGACCTCCGGAAAGGCGAACCCCACCATTTCCAATCAAGGTATCCTCTCCCTCTTCCATATCAGAAACTTCCCGGTCAATACACACTGCTTTCAGATAGGTTTTCAAATCTTTTTCGTCTCCCAACAACACATTATCTCTGACGCTGTCATGAAACAGCTCCGGATCATGCCCCAGATAGACTACAATACCCTTACGTTCTGCCTCTTCCATCTGCAGCAAATCTTTTCCTGCAAATCGTACCGCTCCCTCATATGGACATTCACATAAAAATAACTTCCCAAGGGTTGATTTTCCACAGGCTACCGGACCGGTCACGCCGATGATCTGCCCCGGTTTTGCTGAAAAAGACACTTGTTCCAGCACGCGCTTTCCATCCGGATAAGCAAATGAGACATCTTTTACTTCCAGATCTCCAGGTCTCCATTCTTTTCCGTCTTCTTCCTCGTTTACCGAGTCAAGCAGCGGACGGATACGATTCCAGGAAACCTGCGCTTTATGTACGGCATTGAAGAGTTTTGCCGCACTGGATGATTTTGTAGAAAGCTTCACAAAGCATGCCAGAAACGTGGTAAATGTTGCGATTGACCAGCTGCTCCATCCGCTTCCCAGTATATTTTTCTGACCAAAATACAGAATAAACAATACACTGGTCATAGAAATCACTTTATAAATCGGAGGCATGGCACTGTTCCAGATATTTGCCTTTACCGCAGTTGTTTCATAATCGGTAAGATTCTTCTCATAAGCCATCTGCCGGTCTCTCTCACAGCCAAACACCCGGTAAGTGACAGCGTTCTGTGCACGATCAAGAGTCACTGCGCTCAATACTCCGCACTGCTTTTTATATGCTGCTCCGGTTCTCTGGATCATCCGTTTCATCTTCTCCGCTGTAATATATGAAATCGGCGGAAAGATCATACACAGCAGAGCAAGCCGCCAGTCATACCACAAAAGCATGCCTGCATAGGCTGTCAGAGCCACACCGGTATCAAAAATCTCCGTCGTGAATTTACGCATGCCCTCCACACAATCATCTACATCCAGGATGGCTTTCGTCATGATGGTTCCTTCCCCTTCTTCCCGAAGGCTCGCCCTCCCCCTGGTCACAAGAGTGTGATACAGGATCTCTTTCATTCTCCGGTTTACATTATTTGCAAACCTGCGTACATAAAAACGTTTGACATATCTGGATACCTGTACGATCCCGATTGCTGCCACATAACCGATTACAAGAGACAGCATATTGGCAAAAGTTCCGCTGCCTCTCAGAATATCCACCAACATTTCCGTCATCCTTCCCTCAAACCACGGTTCCGCCAGAAGTCCCAGGTTATAGATCAGGCCGGAGATTGTAATTGTAAGGAGAACTTTCCATTCTACCCGAAAATACGAACCGATTTTTTCCGGACAAAACTTCTCATCCTCTCTCTTCTTTTGCAGTTCCTTGTTTTCCATCCCCGTCATTCTCCTCTTTTGCCAAAATCCGTGTAATATTTTCAAATCCTGCCTGTCGTTCTCTTTTTGATTTCCAGTACAACATGTCCAGTGTTTTACAAAAATGCTCCTTTTCCTCCCCTGAGAGATCCTCTAACAGCCATTCATAAAATACGGTTTCGATCGATGTCTTGGAATTTTTCAGGTGTTCCGCTTTTTCTGTCGCATAAAGCAGCTGGCTCCTTCCATCTTCCGGATTCGGTTTTCGAACCAGATATCCTTTATTCTCCAGGCGGGCTACCCGTTTTGCCGCAGCTCCTTTATCCATCTTCAGACTTTCACGCACTTTGGTCTGAGTGATTCCCGGATTATGACGTACCAGATGAATCACATCAAACTCCGCAGTTCCGATTCCCTCTTCTTTCATGGTCTGAACTGTAAATTTTCCTACTTCCCTGGCTATTTTCGTGATCTGCCGTTTTGTATCATCCATAAGAAATACCCATCCTTTCTTCACTTATACTTTTCTCTTTCTGTTTTTTATAGAATATCTGTCCATTAGTTGTACTATCAACTATCTGGATGATAGTACAACATTTTGGGCATGTCAAGTCTTGTCTTTCGATTATATAGTCTGTGGTATTCCTGTAGTTACTGTTCACTCCGTTCCCAGTAACACGCTTCGCGGGATATTATCAGTGAATAGTAACTTCCTGTTCAGACCGTCGCTAATATCTCATGCAGGTACGGACTCAGACACGTTGCTCACATAAAAAAAGAAACCTGACATACTACTGACAGATTTCTTTTTTAATCCTTATGAAGGGGCTTCAAATATCTCCCTCTTTATATTTTTTCATTAATTTGGCCAGTGCTTTATTTTCTCCTGCAAGAATCAAGATCTCTCCCATACACAGGTTTTCTTCCGGATGGATGTTGACACAAATTGTTTCACCTTTCTTGATTGCAATAACATTAATTTCATATTTTTTTCGTAGATTCAGTTCTTTCAGATTATGATTGCTCCAACCATCCGGAACCGCAAGTTCTACCATCGAAAAGGAATCTGACAGCATAAAGAAATCCTGAAATCCTCCTGAAATCAGGTTTTTACCAAGACGGATACCCGTTTCGATTTCGGCCATCACTACACGGTCTGCACCAATCTTTTTCAGAATCTTGGCATGCATCTGATTCATCCCCTTGGCGATTACCAGCGGAACACCTGCCTCTTTTGCCTGCAATGTCGCCAGAATACTCGACTCCATATCTTCCGAGATCCCTATGATCACCACATCCATGTTACTGATTCCCAGCGATTCAAATACACGGCTGTCCGTCACATCTGCCCGTGCAGCATAAGTCACATAATCTGCTATCTCCTGCACCAGTTCCTGGTCTTTATCCACTGCCAGAACTTGTTTTCCTGCCTGTGACAGTGTCTGTGCCACAGCATAACCGAATTTTCCAAGTCCGATTACTGCATATTGTTTGTCCATGATTTTTATTTTCCTTTCTGTTAATCTGTTCTCCCCTATTCTTTTATCCAATCAGAATCCTCTGTTCCGGTCTCTGAATATCTGCATCCACATGTCTTGTTCTGCGCCCAAGGGCTACCGCAAGTGTAATCGGCCCGATTCGTCCCATATACATAATAAGTATGACAATGATTTTCCCTGCTGCCGGGAGCTGTGAAGTCAGAGAACGGGTCAGCCCCACCGTCGCCACCGCCGAAACAACCTCATAGGCACAGTCCAGAAGCGGATGACCACTGACGACAACCAGAAGGATCGTGGCCGTAAGAGCAGTAGTCAGTGCGAAAAAGAAAATCACCACCGCAGAGCGGATATTTTCTTCCACAACTTTTCTTCCCCATACTACCGTATCATGATTTCCACGGATATAAGAAGTAACCAGCACGATAAGAAGAGCAACCGTAATTGTCTTCACACCACCGGCTGTTCCCATCGGTGAACCGCCGATAAACATCAGAATCATGCTCACCATCGCAGACCCATCCGTAAAATTTTTCTGTGGAATCGTCTCGAATCCGGCTGTTCTTGTTGTTATGGACTGAAAAAAAGCAGCCATCACTTTCTCTCCCGGTTTCAGATCTCCGAGAGACCCTGTATGATTCCAGTCCAACAGGAGGATCAGAAGTGCCCCGCCTGTGATCAGGATTACTGTCGTCGTCAATACCAGTTTTGTATGAAGAGTAAATCCGCGGATAAAATTTTTTCTGGTTCGTTTTCCTTTCAGCAGATCCTGCACATGCTCGATCACTTCCCACCAGACGGGGAAGCCAAGTCCGCTCAAGATAATCAGTCCCATGGTTGTAACATTTATCAGAGGATTGGTTACAAAAGGCGCAAAAGAAGATTCACCTACCAGATCAATTCCTGCATTGCAAAACGCGGATATCGAATGGAAAATACTGTACCCGATTCCTCTCCACAGTCCATAATGAGGAACAAACCAAAAGCTATAACATATTGCTCCTGCAATCTCAACCACCGCTGTTCCGATCAGGAGTCTTCTGACAATTCCCACGCTTCCTTTCAGCACCGGCAGATTATATGTATCCTGAATCAGTTTGCGACTCTGCAGGCTGATTTTTCTTCGCAAAACCAGAAATATCATGATCATACATGCCATGATTCCAAGCCCGCCAAACTGAATCAGCCCCAGAATCACAATTTTTCCAAACACGCTCCAGGTGGTTGCAGTGGGCACGGTCACAAGGCCGGTTACACACACAGATGTAGTCGCCGTAAATAACGCATCAAGCCAATATACGCCCTTTCCACTGGCCGATGAAACCGGCAGACACAAAAGAAGCGTTCCCAGTATGATCACTACACCAAATCCAGTCATCATAATTCTTTCTGTCGGCGTATGCCACTGCCTTTTTTTCTGTTTTTCAGACATCCTTTTTTCTCTTCTTTCCTATATTTTTTCCAAAATATCAACTTTCTGTTTCATTTCTGATATTTTACAACCAATGATTCTTCTTTTAGAATCCGAAATCTGCATAATCCTCCGGCAGAAATCTGTGGTAAATGATATGGCAGCCCTCATCTTTAAAGCAGTAGTAATATGGATCTTCCGAGTCCACAAAGCGGATCATCAGGTCAAATTCTCCGTTGTCCATCGGTTCCATCGCGCACTCAGATGTCTGACTGCGGAATAATTCTTTTACCTCATCCAACGTCGTTCCGTGTTTTGTAAGTAACTGTACCAGTGCAAAGATAAATGCATTCTCGTCCTGGTGTTCGTGCACATATTCTGTCGCATGTTCCGACAGGAAGAAGCAAAAACGATCTCCTTTGTGCGATACCTGTACTTCCCCGAATATTTCTTTTGTTGCCTCCGGAAATCCTCCCAGTGACTCCTGCATCGCCTCTGCATCACCTTCGCTTTTAAAAAAATGATGCAGAGAACTCAAAGGATAATACAGCCGGATCGGTTCTTTCATATATCCAAGCTTTGCCTGTTCCTCTGCAATCACATCGATCAGACTGTCCTGCAGTTTTTTATATCCATTTTCGTACATAATTCTATAATCCTTTCTGGCTGGCCCCTTCGACCGCCGGTCGTCGATGGTGTCAGGCACCATTTAATTTTTATGAAATATTTTCACAGCTATGTGAATTATATAATCTCACGGATATTTTCGCAAGCAGAAAGAACATCCTGTACATTTAAAACTGTACAGGATGTTCTCCCTTGCACTTTTATTCTTTATTTCATACTGTCGGGTTATTCTTCCCCTTTGTCTACCTTGCTGGCTCTTGCTTCAATCTCTCTTTCCTGTACATCGCCAGGTGCCTGCTCGTAACGGGCAAATGTATAAGAGAAATCACCGGCTCCACCTGTCATGGAACGAAGTATGGTTGCATATCCGTAAATCTCCAGTTCCGGAACATCTGCTTCTACGATGGTATATCCCTGTTTATCCGGGTTCATACCAAGCACACGGCCACGTCGTTTGTTCAGATCACCCATAACATCACCGGTAAATTTATCCGGTACACGGATCTGCATATTTACGATAGGCTCTAACAGAACCGGCGAAGCTGCCAGGAAACCGTCTTTGAATGCCATCTTTGTTGCTGTCTTGAATGCCATCTCAGAAGAATCTACCGGATGATAAGATCCATCATACAGAACCGCTTTCACACCAACTACCGGGTATGCTGCCAGAGGACCGGATACTACAGATTCCTGCAGACCTTTTTCTACTGCCGGGAAGTAGTTCTTCGGAACGGCTCCGCCGACAACGATCTGCTCAAATACATATGGTGTATCCAGATCACCGGATGGTTCAAAGGTCATCTTTACATGACCATACTGGCCATGTCCACCGGACTGTTTTTTATATTTTTTATCAATATCTGATTTTTTACGAATGGTCTCACGGAAAGCTACTTTCGGTTTGGAAAGTTCCACATTCACTTTATACTGTTCCTGCAGTTTGCTGACGATCACGTCTATGTGCTGGTCACCCATGCCATAAAGAAGAGTCTGACGGTTTGCAGAATCATTGACTACTTTCATTGTCAGATCTTCCTGACACATCTTGGAGAGTGCCTGGGAAATCTTATCCATATCTGCTTTGTTCACTGCTTTGTAGCGTTTGCAGGTATATGGAGTGGAAATCTCCGGTTTGCCGTAGAATACCGGGACAGCTTTTGTTGCCAGAGTATCGCCGGTACGCAGTTCGTTGATCTTGGCTACGGCTCCGATATCGCCTGCATGAAGTTCCGGAACCTCGATCGGTTTGGATCCTTCCATGACATACAGCTTGCCGATCTTCAGTTCTTCTTCTCTTTCTACATTATATAAGGTATCCCCGGACTTGATAACACCGGAACAAACTTTCAACAGTGAATATTTTCCGATAAACGGATCTACGATCGTCTTGAAGACCTGTGCGGATTTCGGCATGGTGAAATCATAGTCAGCTTCGAAAATTTCACTGGTTGATTTTACGATACCGGCACGTTCTCTCAGATTCGGGCTCGGGAAGTATCCACAAATATCGTCTAACAGGATCTTAACACCCTGCAGGTTGACCGGAGATCCCATGCATACAGGAACCAGACTTCCATCGCCTACGCACATGGATAATGCTGCTGAAATCTCGGTAACAGAGAATTCCTCACCTGCAAAATAGCGATCCATGAATTCTTCGCTAGTCTCTGCTACAGCTTCCAGTAAGATCTCTCTGTATTTTTCCAGATATTCTTTTGAATATTCCGGAATCTCGCATTCTTCTTTCTTATCTTTTTCAATGTAACGGCGGCCTTTATTCTTTACAATATTGATATAACCGACAAATTTTCCATCCTCACGAAGCGGCATGTGCAACGGTGCGATCCTTTTGCCATACAGTTCGGTCAGATCTTCTACTACCTGACGGTAGCTGACATCATCCATATCCATCTCTGTTACGAAGAACATACGTGGCAGTCTGTATTTTTCACACAGTTCCCATGCTTTCTGGGTTCCTACCTGTACGCCTGATTTTCCGGAGATCACGATCACTGCTGCATCGGCGGCGGCTACTGCCTCTTCAGCTTCTCCTACAAAATCAAAGAATCCAGGTGTATCTAAAATATTTACTTTTACCTTATCCCATACAACCGGCACGGTAGAAGTACTGATCGAGAATTTTCTCTTGATCTCTTCTTTGTCGTAATCACTGATGGTATTGCCATCTGTCACCTTGCCTAAACGATTTGTAATACCTGAAAGATAAGCCATAGCTTCTGTCAGTGTAGTCTTACCTGCTCCGCCATGACCAAGCAGCACTACATTCCTTATTCGGTCAGTTCTAAAAACGTCCATATGTAATACCTCCCAAAAATTAGTATAGTTATATATTACTAAATTTCTTTGAATATTTCAAGTTATTTATGTAATTTTGACAATTATTTTCTGAACTTTTTTCATTTGTGTTTGTATATTTTATGTTTTTGTGATATGAATTGTTTCTTTTTTGTATATTCTATCTTCATTTTGTTAAATTATCTCAAAGAACCCCTTTTTGTACTGTATATATTTTCTTCTTCTCTTTTGATTCTCCCTATCGTATAATCCCTTACCTGTACTTTCTAGCGTTAAAGTTCCATAGTTTAAAGCGCTAAATCATTGACTTTTCCTATCTTGTGCTTTACAATGGTAAAAGTACGCAAAATACACGCGTAATTACTGAGAAAGGATTTTGACAGACAACTATGAGTGATTCACTGAATATAGGATTTATCGGTCTGGGGCTGATCGGCGGATCCATCGCCAAATCTCTGAAACGTTTTCATCCACAGACCAGAATTTTTGCATATACCAGAACGGAAGCTACACTGGATCTCGCCGTGTCTGAAGGAATTGTTGATGTAAAATGCACAAAAGAAGACGAGGCATTTGCTTCCTGCAATTATATTTTCCTCTGCGCACCGGTTCATGACAACATTTCTTATCTTGAATGGCTGAAAGATCATATGAGCCCGGACTGTATCGTTACGGATGTGGGAAGTGTAAAAGGTGAGATTCATCAGGCGGTTGAGAAACTGGGGCTGGATGATCACTTCATCGGCGGACATCCGATGGCCGGTTCTGAAAAAACCGGTTTTGAAAATGCCACCGATATGCTGATCGAAAATGCTTACTATATTCTTACACCAGGTGGTCAGATTGATATTCCCCGTCTGACACAGTTTATGGAACTGATTTCTTCTCTCGGAGCTATTCCACTGGTACTTACTTACGAAGAACACGATTATATCACTGCGGCTGTGAGCCATCTGCCGCATATCATCGCCTCTACACTGGTAAATGCTGTACAGAAAATGGATACACCAGAGGAAAATATGAAACTGATCGCAGCCGGAGGTTTTAAAGATATTACACGTATCGCCTCTTCTTCTCCTGTAATGTGGCAGCAGATCTGTCTGGAAAACCGGTCGATGATCTCAAAAGTACTCGATGAGTATATTCGTCTGATCGTACAGGCAAAATGCTGGGTGGATAATGGTGATGCAGATGAAATCTATAATATGTTTAGTAATTCCAGAGAATATCGCAATTCTCTTCCGGAAGCGAGCAAAGGGGTAATCGAGAAGATTTATGCCTTTTACTGTGATATTTATGACGAAGCCGGTGGTATCGCTACAATTGCCACACTGCTTGCGATGAATTCAATTAGTATTAAAAATATCGGCATCATTCATAACAGAGAATTCGAGGAAGGTGTTCTTCGGATCGAGTTTTATGATGAGGAATCCTGTGTGAAGGCACAGGGTGTTTTGAAAGAACGGAATTATACACTTCATGTTCGGTAAGGAGGATGTACATATGGAACTTATGCAGGCAAAAATGCCTCTTCGCGGAGAGGTGAAGATTCCGGGAGACAAGTCGATCTCACACCGCGCTGTGATGTTTGGTGCACTGGCTGACGGTACGACAAGAGTGACGAATTTTCTGCAGGGAGCAGATTGTCTTTCTACGATCTCCTGTTTCCGCAAATTAGGAATCGATATTGAAAATACGCAGGAGGAAATCCGGATTCATGGGAAAGGCCTTCACGGGCTTACTGCTCCGACTGAGATTCTGGATACCGGTAACAGTGGAACCACAACACGACTGATCTCCGGTATTCTCGCCGGTCAGAATTTTACCACAACACTTACCGGTGATGCGTCGATCCAGAGCCGGCCAATGGGAAGGATCATCAAACCACTTTCTATGATGGGTGCTACAGTCGAGAGTCTGAAGGGAAACCAGTGTGCACCGTTACAGATTCAGGGGCATCCGCTGACTGCGATCCATTATCAGTCACCGGTAGCTTCTGCGCAGGTGAAATCCTGTGTTCTGCTTGCCGGACTGTATGCAGACGGAATTACTTCGGTTACAGAACCTTATCTTTCGAGAAATCATACGGAACTGATGCTCTCTCACTTCGGCGCACGGGTCACCAGTGAAGGAACAACTGCTTCTATCTCGCCGGATTCGGAACTTCACGGACTGGACATTTCTGTTCCCGGAGATATTTCTTCCGCTGCTTATTTTATTGTGGCTGCTCTTTTGGTGCCGGGATCTGAAGTAATGATCAAAGATGTGGGAATCAATCCTACCCGAGATGGCATTCTTCGTGTATGCAAGGCGATGGGCGCAGATATCACCCTGTTAAATAAACGAACAGCCGCCGGTGAACCGGTTGCGGATCTTCTGGTTCGTCACAGTGAACTTCACGGTACGATTATCGAGGGTGAACTGATTCCGACGTTGATCGATGAGATTCCGGTTCTGGCGGTTCTGGCAGCTTATGCGAATGGAACTACGGTTATTCGAAATGCGGAGGAACTGAAGGTGAAGGAATCGAACCGACTGGATATTATGGTGAACAGTCTTGGGGCTATGGGCTGTGATATCGAGGGTACCGATGATGGTATGATTATCCGAGGTGGGAAACCGTTACATCATGCTTCTATTGACAGTCATCTGGATCACAGGATCGCGATGTCGTTTGCAGTAGCCGGTCTGGGTTCCGAAGGGGGAGTGGAAGTACTGCGGGCGGATTGTGTGGATATTTCTTATCCGGAGTTTTATGCGGATCTTGGTAAGCTGATGAAGTAATATTTTTTATTGGCTAAGGGGACGCCGAGAGCTGCGGGAAACCGGGGTGGACAACATGGGCAGGGCAACTTTGAACTAGCCGCTAACTTCGACTATATTCACTTGGGTCAGCTGACCCAAGTGAAAGTCTTCGTAAGCGTCGGATTTCAAAGCTTGCCCTAACCGCCCATAAAGTGTTGTCCACCCCGGTTTCCCGCAGCTCTCGGCTGTTTCCTGGCAAAACAAATTTGAAACAACCGTTAATTTTTCGTCATATCTTTCCAGTTGCACGCAATGACTATTTTTATCGATACCCAGCCCAGCAGGGCAAAAAGATGCCTTTCAAAAGCATTTTGCGGGCGGTTAGGGCGAGTTTTAAGATCCTGTGTTTAGTAAGGACTTGGCGATGAGCGGCTCTCAGTGAATCATGTGCATCGTTGAAAAAATCCCCATATCAATCACGCAGGATGCAGATTCGAGTGTACAGGTAAAAAAACGTAGGCGTAGCGGGCTACGCTGAGGCTTTTTTGCCTGTGCAATCGGATTTGCAGACAAGCGAGTGATATGGGGATTTTTTCATAAGATGTACAAGTCGCACTTAACACATAGCTTAAAATCGTCCTGCCCACTGCTTTTGCAGAGGAGCTTTTTGCAATTTGGGGCGTATGCCTTGAATATCTTATTTGTAGAAATCTACAATATCTTCCGGATTATAGTACACTTTATCCTGCTCTTCTATCGTCGCTTTTCCATCTTTCACATTGATAATCGTTACCGCGCAGTTTGGCGGTACGTGACCTCTCCAGAAGTCGTCTTTCCGGCCGTCAATGTAATAGAGAAAGGCCCGTGTCGAGCAGCCGTGTGCTGCTATTAGAATTGTTTTATTCTGGTAGTCCGGGTTGTGGATCAGATCCTCGTAGAAGGCACCGCAGCGATCAATCATCTGCTGAATAGATTCGCCGTCTTTCGGTGGCTTGTAACCGAAGGGATCCGTGAAGAACTGTTCAAAATCTTTTGACGGAATCTGATAATTCTCCCTTCGACAGCAAAGTCCTTCCCATTCTCCGAAACTGATCTCTTCTATTCTCTCATCCGTAAGAATCGGTATATTTCTGTCACCCAGTACCAGTCCGGCGGTCTCGTAAGCCCGTTTTAACGGGCTTGCGATTGCCAGGTCAAAATGTACATCTTTTAATTTTTCACCGGTGATTTTTGCAAGGCGGATACCGTTTTCGTTCAGTTCGATATCCGTTCTTCCCTGCAACCGTCCCAGAGTATTCCATGAAGTTTCTCCATGACGAATCAGATATATTTTCATCTTTTTTACTTTCTAAGCTGGATTCCCATGCCTTCCAGACCATTCAGGATCTTGTTCATAGCGCCATTGATTTCTGCTTCTTCGAGAGTTTTCTCTTTGGAGCGGAAGGTCAGAGAATAAGCAACGGACTTGAATCCTCTTTCGATCTGATCTCCTTCGTAAATATCAAACAGTTCGAAGTGTTCCAGAATCTTACCGCCTCTCTGAGCGATCATATGTTCGATCTGTCCAACCATGATCTCTTTCGGTACTACCATGGAGATGTCACGGTTTACTGCAGGGAATTTTGCGATTCCTTCGTATTTGCGGTCGAAGGATGCATGTTTTACGACATTCAGGATATCCAGAACTGCCACATATGCGCGCGTTCCGATACCATAAGTATCTGCCACTGCAGGATGCACTTCGCCCAGATAACCCATCACTTCGCCTTCGTAGCTGATCAGAGCCTGACGACCCGGATGCAGGAAAGTCTTACCGGCTTTCGGATCGTACTCAGTTTTCTTATGCATACCGATCTGATCGAAGAACTCTTCTACTACACCCTTCATATCAAAGAAATCACCGTCTCCGTACATACCCAGAGTGAACATCATACGTTCATCCGGCAGTTCAGTCAGCGGAAGTTCTTTTGGCAGATATACATTGCCCAGTTCGTACAGACGGACATTTTTATTTCTTCTGTTATAGTTGGTTGCCAGAGAAGTCAGCATACCATTCAGAGAAATGGTTCTCATGATACTGAAATCTTCACCCAGCGGGTTGGAAATGGTGATTGCTTTTCGCAGTTCATCTCCTGCCGGAATCTGCAGTTTGTCAAATACTTTCGGGCTTTCGAAAGAATAGCAGTATCCCTGGGAGAATCCACAGTACTCAGCCACATCTCTTGCCACTTCTTCGATCCTCAATTTAAATGGCAGTTTTCCTGTTGTTGCCTCACCACTTGGCAGTGTGGTCGGAATATTGTCATATCCGTAAAAACGGGCAACTTCTTCTGCGATATCTGCAGTACGGAAGATATCATGACGGAAGGTCGGAGCAACAATCTCGTTGGTTGTTTCATCGTAAGCCAGTTCTACCCTGGACAGGTACTCCAGCATATCTTCTTTGGAGATATCAGTTCCCAGAAGGCTGTTGATTTTTTCCGGTTCAAACGGTACTCTTACAGGTTCTTTTTTCTTGGTATATACATCAGCCACACCACCAACAACTTCACCGGCTCCCAGTTCTTCCATCAGCTGGCAGGCACGGTCGATGGCTGCCAGTGCATTGTTCGGATCCAGACCTTTTTCAAATTTTCCGGAAGCATCTGTACGAAGTCCGATTCTCTTTGCAGACAGACGGATATTCGGACCGTCAAAGCATGCTGCTTCAAACAGAACTGTTTTTACATTGTCTGTGATCATGGAATTTTCTCCGCCCATGATACCTGCGATACCGATAGATTTTTCTCCGTCACAGATCATCAGAACGTTTTCATCCATCTGGCGTTCCTGACCGTCAAGAGTAACAAATTTTTCGTCTTTTCCGGCACGGCGTACATGGATCTCATGATTTGCGATCATATCCAGATCATAAGCATGCATCGGCTGACCATACTCTTCCATGACATAGTTTGTGATATCTACCAGGTTGTTGATCGGGCGGATGCCGTTGGCAGCCAGACATCTCTGCATCCATTTCGGGGACGGACCGATTTTTACATTTTTTACGACTCTTGCGCAGTAACGCGGGCAGAGATCTTTGTCTTCTACGGTTACTTTCACATAATCATTGACATCTTCGTCATTACCGGTAGCTGTTACAACCGGCGGAACAAATTCTTTACGGAAAGTAGCTGCTGCTTCTCTTGCGATCCCCAGTACACCGTAGCAATCTACACGGTTGGAAGTGATCTCATATTCAATCACCGCATCGTTCAGTCCCAGTGCCTCGATCGCACTCGCACCGACCGTGGCGTCTTCCGGAAAAATATAGATTCCGTATTCCGGAGCTTCCGGATACATTTCTCTTGTGGAGCCAAGTTCTTCGATGGAACACATCATACCGTAGGAATCCACACCACGCAATTTTCCAGCTTTGATCTTGATTCCGCCCGGAGTTTTCTTACCGTCGTGTCCACCTGCAACTCTTCCTCCCGGAAGAACAACCGGAACTTTGTCTCCTTCTTTTACATTTGGAGCGCCGGTAACGATCTGTGTTACTTCATTGCCTACATTTACCTGGCAGATGATCAGTTTATCTGCATCCGGATGTTTCTCAATCTTTTCAATCTGTCCAATCACGATGTTTTCCAGATCGGCATCCAGTAATTCATATCCTTCAACTTTAGTTCCGGACAGTGTCATCGCATCTGTATATTCCTGAGCTGTGACGTCCAGATCCGGGACAAACATTTTAATCCATGATAAAGATGTATTCATTCTTTTAATCCTCCTAGAACTGTTTTAAGAATCTGTAGTCATTTTCATACAGAAGGCGCATGTCATCGATCTCGTATTTCAGAAGTGCGATACGCTCCAGACCTACACCAAAAGCAAAACCGGTATATTCTTTCGGATCGATGCCACACATCTCAAGTACATGCGGATGAACCATACCACAGCCAAGGATCTCGATCCAACCGGATCCTTTACAAAAACGACATCCTTTGCCACCGCACTTGAAACAGGATACATCAACCTCTGCACTCGGCTCTGTAAATGGAAAATGATGCGGACGGAATTTTGTTTTTGTTTCCGGTCCGAACAGTTCTTTTGCAAATTCTTCCAGTGTACCTTTCAGGTCAGAGAAAGTAATATGTTTGTCGATTACCAGACCTTCGATCTGATGGAAGGAAGGAGAATGGGTTGCATCTACTTCGTCAGAACGGAATACACGTCCCGGTGCGATCATACGAATCGGCAGTTTCCCTTCTTCCATGGTTCTCGCCTGAACCGGAGAAGTCTGGGAACGAAGCAGAATGCTGTCTGTGATAAAGAAAGTATCCTGTTCGTCACGAGCCGGATGATCTTCCGGAATATTCAGTTTGGTGAAGTTGTAATCTGCGTACTCAACTTCCGGTCCTTCCACAACTTCATAACCCATACCGATAAAAATTCTTTCTACTTCTTCCAGTGCAATGGTATTCGGATGACGATGACCAACGTTTGCTTTTTTTGCAGGCAGTGTGACATCGATTACTTCTGCTGCCATCTTTGCTTCCCGCAGTTCTTTCTCCAAACTGGTTTTTGTCTCCTCCATCATAGTTTCAATTTTTGCCCTGGCTTCATTCACCATCTGTCCTACTTTCGGACGATCTTCCGGAGCTACATCCTTCATACTTTTCAGCACAGAAGTAAGCTGTCCTTTTTTACCAAGGAAATTTACTCTTACATCATTCAGTTTGTCCAGGGCGTCTGACTGTTCAATCTTCTCAGAAGCTTCATCCAGAATCGCCTGTAATGTTTCTTTGATACTATTACTCATGGCAGTTCTCCTTTTCTATTTGTTGGGGATAGCACAATGCAACGGGTAAAATCCGCTACGCGATTTTTATTCGTTTTCGCAAAAAAAGCCTCGCCCTTCCAGATTACTGGAGGGACGAGGCAATTATATCATCTCGCGGTACCACCCTGATTTCCGATTAAAATATTAACGGACACTCATTAAGACTTAACGCGTCTGTACGTCTTCTCTTACTTGTCTTTCGGAGAAGAAGCTCCAGTGGGAATCTCAATATATATCTGAACTTAAAGGAGCTCGCAGCCGGTGACTCCTTCTCTCTGTAAGAAAATATATATCTACTGACACTTTCTCAGCTTTTTTCTTTCGGCATAAATTATAGTATGGATCCGCTTATCTGTCAAGTTTTATTTCCGCTTTATTCCTACTTCATACCCTCTTTGGTATTTACCCCTGTTACTGTTCCGGTCATTTTCAGTAGCTTCTACAATTCCTTCTTTTCTGTCGTTTCCTTTTCTGTCATTTTCTTTTCTTCTGTATCATTTTCCCGGATTCCTTTTAACAGTCCCTGGTACTCGCTGCGAATAAGCTCGCTTGCCATTTGATGCAGCCTGCGAAGGCGTTCTTCAAAATAAGCATTGATTTCCGCCCCGATCAGAACAATATACATACAAAAATATAACCACAAAAGAACCAGAATAATCGTCGTCAGGCTTCCGTACATGTTGGAAAATCCATCGTAATAATCCAGATAGACAGAAAATCCAAGGGAAAACAGTGACCACGCCACCGCCGAGACCACCGCTCCCGGTATCTGACTCCGAAAAGAAGTCTTTCTGTTCGGCAGAAATTTATAGATCATCAGGAAAATCAGTGCCAGTACAACAAGCGAAACTGCTGTACGCATACCAATGACATAGGCAGTGACTTTGGCAAGCGTCGGAATGTACTTTGTAAGAAGTTTCTGAATACTGTTACCGAATACCAGAAGAATCAGGCTGCTGATAACAGCAAGAATAAAGATCAGTGTATACAGAGCAGACCGTATCCTTGTCACCACATAATTTCTCGTCTCTTTTACATGATAAATCGCATTGACCCCATTCGTCAGTCCCTGCAGGCCTTTTCCCGCACTCCAGAGGGTAAAAACCGCACTGATTGGTACAATTGCTGTTGATTTGTCATAGACCTCCTGAATAATACTTAAAAGAAAACTTCGAAAATCTCCCGCATCCGGCATAATCTGCAAAAGAATCTCCACTACCATATCTTTTGTAATAGAGACATACGTTACCAGCGGAAGCAGAAGCATCAAAAAGGGCACAAAGGACATCAAAATAAAGAAGGCTGCCTGTGCGGCAAATGCGCTCACATGATCCTGAGCCATGCGGTTCATGAATCCGGTCATGATTTTTATAAACTTTTTCATTTTGCTTTCCTTTCTGCGCAATATCTGGTTTTTACATAATTATTTTTTATCATACTATTTTTTCAGTATTCTTGCAAGTTTTCTATAGTAATATTCTGATAGAAAATCTGCAGAATGTCCCGCCAGCCAAGACCATTTTCAGCAAGATGCTTTGCTCCGTTCTGACTCATACCCACACCATGCCCATAACCTCCACCGGTAAAGACAAATGTACCCGCTCCCTGTTCTTTCCTGAAATCGACTATAAAACAGGCACTCGGCAGTAATTCCATCGTATCACAGACGCTTCCGTCATTTCTGCTTACGGACAGCCCTTTTATCGATAAGAATTTTCGGATCACATATTCGTTTTCAAGTGTTACGTTCTGATTCTCTCCCTGAATCTCCAATGTTTTTACTCCTCCACCGGGATTTCTTCCCTGTATGGATAAGCCGGTAAATGCACCAAGCTGAGGCCATTTTCTTTCACTGCGTTCTTTCAGCATTTTCCATGGAATGCAGACTTTCCATCGATACCAGACATCTTCTTTTTCATAATCTCCTGCATCCCTCTGCAAAATTCGTTCCCGAAATGACTGCTCTGTCATTTCCGGCTGCAAGGTACCGTTCACCATGGTTTCCACAGCCTTGTGACTCACTGCAATACTCCTAAGATATGAAGCACTTTTTTTCGCGTTCCATACTTCATCTGTATCGGTGCAACCCCAGGAAGTCGAAAAAAAATATGCTTCAATCGGTTTTCCATCACTGAGTATTATCATCCCCCTGGTAGCATCCACCGCCTGACTGCTTGCCGCCTGTTCGGAAATGTTGTTATACACCTGACAGGAAACAGTATCGTCCACATCCGCATCCCACTCTTTCATTCGTTCTTCTCTGATCTGCCGTACTGCATATGTTCGTGCGCAAACTGCCTGTGCACAGAGTGCTTCTGCCGGGGCATCCGCAGGCATCTCACTCGGCACAACTCCTTTCAGATAAGATTCCAGATCAACCTGGTTGATCACTCGAAAACCTTGTTTCTCTCTCGTCACTTCCAGAATACCCTGATATGCCGGCGCGCCCTGACTTCTTCTGACAGAATTCAAAGTCAGTGACATTGTGTCCGGTGCTTCCACAATAACTGTCTGCCCAGGCTGCATCCGTTCTGACAAACAGAGTTCTGTACCTGCCTCCTGCTGCACTGTTATATCCCCTTTTACCAAGTAGGGTGCCGGACAGGATATCCTCACATCCGAATGAAGATACTGCTCAGTTCCGTCAACAGAAATCAATACACGAATTATCGTCTCTTTTCTTTTCGTATTTTTTTCTTGTTCCATATTTGTCAATGATGTAGTCGGATTATCTATCTCTTCATTTCTTTTCTGCTGTTGTTCCGTTTTTTTTCGAGTGTTCTTTGCTTCTGCCATCTGTTGCTCTGCCTGCAGTTTTTCAAGATACTTTTTTTCTTCCTCCCTCTGTTTTCCTTCCCATATTCCCGGCAGAAACATTACCAGAAAAATTATCACAGCACCTGCAATCGTCCATATCCATCTCCATGGAATATTTTTATATGTTTCACCATTTTTTTCCATATCTCAGTATATGGCATTTTTCTGAAAATTATCCGGCCGGACTTGTTATGTTTTCAGTCAAAATTTGTGACGTTGCTGTTCACCGCTAGAGCGTGTCTGGAAAAGGCTTTTCGTGAGCTGCGAGTCTCAGTTTGTGGAAGATTTTATCCGAATGAGGGTAAAATATACCACAAAGTGGGGCTTGCAGATTGCGGAAATGATTTTTCAGACACGCTCTAAGATCCCACGAACGGCTTTTTGTGGACGAAAGTCATAGAAAATACACAAAAAGGATCCCATACCCTCAATTAACGGGTACAGAATCCTTCTATCCTGTTTATAAATTAATTATTTTACCAGAAAACGATATACTGTTTTTGTATCGTACTTCTCTCCTGCTTTCAGGAAAGGCTGTGCGAAATGGGTATCGTTGACCGCGTTCGGGCAATACTGGGACTCCAGGCAGAATGCATGGCGTTCAGCATATACCGCGCCATTTTTTCCTTTTTCGCCGTTTACGAAATTTGCTGCATAGAACTGAACAGCCGGGCAATCTGTATATGCTTCCATAGCGATTCCGGTTTTTTCGCAATAAGCTTTTGCCATCCAGTCAAAGGCACCTTCCGGTTTATCCAATACAAAATTATGATCGTATCCACCTGTCATCTGTAACTGCGCAAAATCTGCATCGATTTCTTTACCGATTGCCTTTGGCTCTGTAAAATCCATTGGAGTTCCGGCTACAGGAGCAAGTTCACCGGTTGGAATGGATTTGGAATCGCTCACCGGTGTGTAAGTAGTTGCATTCAGCTGAATCGTCTGTTCATATACATTACCTGAATCATGTCCACCCAGATTAAAGTAGCTGTGGTTTGTCATATTCGCCACCGTATCCTGATCAGAAATTCCTTCATAGTGAATCTCTACGGAATTATCATCAGTCAGTGTGTATGTAACTGTCACATCAAAGTTTCCGGGAAATCCCTGTTCACCATCCGGGCTGTGATGACGAAAAGCAACCGCCTGCTCTTTTGTTTCTGCTTCCCACATCATGAATTCAAATCCATCCGGACCACTGTGCAGACTATTTCCTTTTTCATTTGGTGTCAGCTGAATCTTTTTTCCATTCAGTACAAAAGAGGCATCCTTGATACGATTTCCGTTTCTTCCGATTGTAGCGCCAAAATGAGGAGAATTTACCTGATAATCTTCTCCGTGATCATATCCTAATACCACGTCTGTCAGCACACCATTTTTGTCCGGTACCAGGACACTTACCAGAATCGCGCCAAAATCTGTAACCTTCATCACCATACCGTTTTTATTGGTTACCGTATACAAAGAAATGGCTTCTCCTTTTTTTGTAGTTCCAAAGCTTTGTTTTTCTACACTCATAATACCCTCCATCTCAGTCACTTTTCAGGACCGTTCTCTTAATAATATTTTGTACCAGCCCTCAGTCTTGTCCCAACAATGTTCCAACTGTTATGCGGCTGTACTATTACATAAAAAAGGAGTCATATCATGACTCCCCATCTTCCTTTTATAACCCCGGAGTGCCGTTTCCCTTTTTTTGACGCCTAGCGACTGCTAGGTGGGTGACCGCAGTATCTCTTTTGTCTTCCGCTGCATAATGACGGCCTGACATCCAATCAACAATATAGGAGTCCCATAAACGTAAATGTAGGTTCAAAATAAAGAGAGGGTCGCACACCCCAGGTGTTACTTTTTATTGTATTATACCCTAGTCTATGTTGTATTTCAAGGAATAATGTACAAAAAATTCAAATTTTTGATGAATACTTTAGGTCACAGTGACCGAAGGGCCTGTTTTCTTTCTTCATCACTGAATGCCGAGAATTTTCTTCACTACAACAGGCATCTCCTCTACATCTGCTACCGTATTATGACGAACTTCAGCGTTACGGATTTCTTCGATTGCATTCGGCACTGCCACACCGGAAATTTCTGATAACTGGTCGATCAGTTCGAAATCTCCCATAGCTGCATATTTTCCTTCATCAATTGCTTCCATCACGCTTCTTGTAAACTTATATGGGCTTGCTGTAGAGGCAATCACAGTTTTAGCTGTATCACCTGTTTCCTCTGTATACTTTTTATACACTGTTGCAGCTACACTGGTATGTGTATCGATCACATAACCACAGTCTTTATAAATTTTACGAATCGTTTCTGCAGTCTCCTCTTCCGTTGCATAGTTGCCATAGAAATCAGCCAGCTGCATCTTCATTTCATCTGTGATATGATAAGCACCATCTTTTGTCAGTTCTTCCATCAGAACTTTATTTTTCTCCGGATCATTTCCTGCGATTCTGTAAATCAGACGCTCCAGATTGCTGGAAATCAGGATATCCATAGATGGTGATGTTGTCAGAATAAACTCTCTGTTTCTGTCATAAGTTCCTGTAGTAAAGAAGTCAAACAGTACTTTATTGTCATTAGACGCACAGATCAGTTTTTTAATCGGCAGACCCATATTTTTTGCATAGTAAGCGGCCAGGATATTTCCAAAGTTACCAGTAGGAACTACTACATTAATCTCTTCACCCTGCTGGATCTGTCCTGTTTTATACAGATTTGCATATGCATATACATAATACACAATTTGTGGAACCAGACGGCCGATATTGATCGAGTTTGCAGAAGAGAACTGATAACCAGCCTCTTCCAGCTCTGCTTTCATCTCAGTGTCGTTGAAGATTTTCTTTACGCCAGTCTGCGCATCATCAAAGTTTCCGCGAATCGCAACAACGTAAGTATTGTCTCCTTTCTGAGTTACCATCTGTTTTTCCTGAATAGGACTCACACCGTCTTTCGGATAAAATACGATAATTTTAGTTCCCGGTACATCAGCAAAACCTGCCATTGCTGCTTTTCCTGTATCACCGGAAGTTGCAGTCAGAATTACGATGTCATTGGTCACACCGTTTTTCTTCGCAGCTGTTGTCAACAGATATGGAAGAATCGACAGAGCCATGTCTTTGAAAGCTATTGTAGATCCGTGGAATAATTCCAGATAATAGGCACCATCTGCTTTCACAAGAGGTGCAATGACATCGGTATCAAACTTTTTATCATAGGCAGACTGAATACATTTCTTCAGTTCTTCTTCTGTGAAATCAGTCAGAAAACGACTCATTACTTCGTAAGCAACTTCCTGATAAGACATCTGTGCCAGCTGTTCCATAGGGACGTCCAGTACCGGAATCTGATCCGGTACAAATAAGCCGCCATCTTCAGAAAGACCTTTTAAGATTGCATTGGATGCAGTTACTGTACTTCCATTTCCTCTGGTGCTTCTGTATAATACTTCCATTCTGTACACTCCTCACATATTTTTATGCTTTTATGTAGTAAATCACTATAGTTTAGAATTATAACACAGGTCACTTTTTATGGCAATCCTATTTTCTTTGATTTACATACCTGTATATTTATGTTTTTATGCGTAACTATTCAGTAGGCATTATCCCGCGAGGTGTTTTGGCATAAATATGCCAAAATCCCGAGACATACAGGCAAAAATGCCATCACCGAAGGTGATTTTAAATGCATTTTTGCTCGTAACTGTGAAGGTACTGAACAGTTACTTTTATGCAACTATTCAGCAGGTAGTATCCCACGAGGTGTTTTGCAATCTCAAATATAAAAGCTGTGTCCACCATGTGCAAACAGGAATGTCAGTTTTTCATCAAACCACTTCACGTTCTTTTCATCTGCCTGATCTTTCGCAATAAAGTACAAAGCTCCCTGCGACAGATCATCACCATCTATCGCACGATTTACTGCTTCTCTGGTATCATCCGAAACAGTCACTGTATAGATTCTGCCATCTTCTGTCGGCGAAAACTGTGGGCTTCCACCTGTCCGATCCCAGATTACAGATGTTACATTATCAGGGAACTGGTCACTCGAGACACGGTTCAAGATAACATTCGTTACCATGATCTTTCCGTCCAGATCTTCTCCTCCTGCCTCCGCTTCCACGATAGCAAGGAGATTCTCATAGTCTTTATCTGACATACGCATCTGTTGAGTCAGATCATCCGTCTCCTGATCTGCGGCTTCCAGTGCCTGAATCATCCTGGTCCCTACATCCAGTTTTGCTACGGTTTCTGTCCGGATCATCCACTGTCCGACAAGAACAGTCTCACAGGGACCTCCAACAGCCCGATAACTTTTTGTAAGTCCTTTTGTAGCCAGGATTCCATCGATTACCCCTGCATAACCACAGGGGATCGTCCCGTCAGGATCATCATCCCCGGTATCTGATTCTTCCTCTTTTTGGCCGGATGCTTCCTGTGTGACTGTTATTTCTCCCATTTGTTTTACGATCATCGGCTTGCTGCCCATCAGGCTTCCAACAGCCGCGATAACCACCGCTGTACCTGCTCCCACTGCCAGACATTCTCTTTTCCGTTCTCTGACTGCCCGCAGAAGCATCGCCCGAAGGGAATTCCAGACCTTTGTTAATCGTTCCATTTCTATTCCTCTTCGTTCTTTTCTTTTTCATAATTCTGTAATATTTTATTCATAATTATAAATATCCGTAAGAACAAAGTCAATAGAATCTCTGTTTTTTCTACTTATTTCACGAATTCGCTCCCACTTTTTCATGAATAATGCTGGTTTATTTGATTATCGCCCCACTTTCTTTTATTTTTCGATATATTTTATTATTTTAAAACATTTCCAATCATTTCGTAACAACTACTCTTTTTGTTATAGGGCAATGTAATATATTCTTAATAGGTAACATAGAATAATCTGTCGAACGACATGAGATGATAAATAATGTGCAAATAAACACCTGTTGAAATTCTAGTTTCATCGGGAAAACCATACCCCGAAAATCCTGTATTTATGGGTTTTTTCACGATCGGCAAAATTGAAAAAAGACCAAAATCAATGATTTCTCACTCATTAAGGTCTTTTCTATGCATTTTTGAACATTTTCGATGAGAATACGCTATTTTGCCCTTTGTAATGGTTTTGAGGATATTTTTGCTTGCCCTATGACATTAACATCAGAAAACGGTGCAAGATGTTGCAGAAATGTAACATCTTGCACCCTAATTGTTTTCTCCGTCATACACTATTTTTTCGAAAATCAATCGGAATGACTTTTTCATTCGTATCATTTCGATCTTTTTCGTAATAAAAATTGTATTTCTTACATTCTTCTTTTAAGAATTCTGTTGATGGATGTGCGTATACGCTTAACATATCCAAGGTTGCATGCCCCAAAAGTTTTTGAATTGCATTAGGATTCAATCCATACTCCACACACCTTGTAGCATATGTATGACGAAAAATATGGGGGGTAAAACAAGCAGTTCTGGATCTCTATGTTGCATTCACATTTACGCCCTCTTTCTAAATTCCAAGATTCATTCTTATGATTCCTAAAATCAGCAAATGCACCGGATAGAAAAGATAATTTACT
>OGDN01000121.1_pt1 | contig 147850 bp, 142 predicted proteins | sample 1570271 | NCBI WGS metagenome assembly OGDN01 (sample SAMEA4384481, study PRJEB24528) | human gut metagenome
CTATACCGGCATATAAGAACTTCTAAAAAGATAATCAAAATTCATATCTAATTTTATATCAAAAAGACAGCAATGGTTTTACTGTGCTTCAAGGCGGATTGTCTGCCTCGCCGTACAGAAATGAGAGATACTATACATGGAGCGAGTATCTGAACAGCTGGAATTATGCTTATATCAAGTATATTAAGTGGCCAGGCGCACCCGCGTATGGCGGTGGCACTGTGACGCCGGATCCAGGACTGTCCGTTAAGGAGATAATTAATTGCAGACGTAAAATCAAGCTCCCGGAGCGCGTGGTCAATCTGTACAGCAATCCGACGGATACAACACGCCTGACGTATTTTGATTATGGCCCGACCGTGTATTCATCTCGCTATGCCGTTATGAGTGATGGCAGCATCATGTACGAGGTCGGTGCGACGAACCATCAGGGACAGGACATAAAAGTGTGGCTGAAGTATGAAAGTGACATGACCGTTACAAAGCAGCATACTTACGGCAGTACGCAATACGAATCTGCGCATCCGCACCGTGGTTATCGGGTATGTGAGTGCGGAGACAAAACTTATACCGGGGAAACGACAACCAGAGACGACTGCAGTGAATGCGGCGGGGAAGTGAAATATGCTGTGGAAGGCGGCTATCTCACGTTCGATAAAAAGACAGGAACCGTTACCGATTGCGATCCGTCCGTTACCAAAGCCAATATTCCGCAGAAAATTGAAGGTGTAGCCGTGAAGAGCATTGGCGCGAACGCCTTCAACAATCAACAACATTTGGAATCTGTTACAATTCCAGATGGCGTAACAAGCATCGGTGAACGCGCCTTTTGTTCTAGCGGCGTTTTAACAAGCGTGAAAATCCCGGACAGCGTGACAAGTATTGGCGCGTACGCTTTTGATACCTGCAGTTCTTTGACAAATGTAACAATTCCAAACGGAGTAACAAGCATTGAGGAACACACTTTTGATAGCTGCATATCTCTGACAAGCGTAACGATTCCGGACAGCGTGACGAGCATTGGCGATTGCGCTTTCATGGATTGCTCATCTCTGAAAAGCGTAACAATCCCGGACAGCGTGACGAGCATTGGCGAGGGTGCTTTCTATGATTGCAGCTCTCTGACAAGTGTGACGATCCCGGACAGCGTGACGAGCATTGGTGATTATGCCTTCTATGGCTGCGAATCTCTGACCAGCGTGGTGATCCCGGACAGCGTGACATGCATTGGCAATTGCGCTTTCTGGAAGTGCTCATCTCTGGCAAGCGTGACGATCCCGGACAGCGTGACGAGCATTGGTGATGGTGCTTTCTATAATTGCACATCTCTGACCAGCGTGACGATCCCGGGCAGCGTGACGAGCATTGACAAGGACGCTTTCTGTTTCTGCCGCTCTCTGACCAGCGTGACGATCCCGGACAGCGTGACGAGCATTGGCAGTTCTGCTTTCTATGGCTGCACATCTCTGACCAGCGTGACGATCCCGGACGGTGTGACGAGCATTGGCGAGTTTGCTTTCGATCATTGCACATCTCTGACCAGCGTGGCAATCCCGAACAGTGTGACAAGCATCGGCAGGGCTGCATTCAGCAATTGTGCCGCTTTGACCGGTATATGGGCCACTGAGGGCAACAGTCATTACTCCAGCGATGCATCCGGTGTTCTGTTCAGCAAAGATAAGACAACTTTGGTGCAGTGCCCGGGCACACTTGCGGCATGTATGATCCCTGACAGCGTGACAAGCATTGTCGGTTACGCTTTCGCTGGTTGCACATCTCTGACAAACGTGACGATTCCGGACAGCGTGACGAGCATTGGCTATGATGCTTTCTCTTATTGCAAATCTCTGACCGATGTGTACTATGCCGGGAGCGAGGCGCAATGGAAAGCGATCTCTATTACTTCCAATGGAAATGATGACCTTTTGAACGCCAACATCCATTACAATTATGTTTCCCATACCCACAGCTACAAGGATGTTGTCACAGCGCCGACCTGCACCGAAAAGGGCTATACGACCCACACCTGCGCCTGCGGCGACAGCTACGTGGACACTTACACGGACGCGCTCGGCCACGCATGGGACAACGGCAAAGTGACAAAGGAGCCGACGGAAACCGAGACCGGTGTGAAGACCTTCACCTGTACCCGCTGCGGCGAGACGAAGACGGAGTCTATCCCGGTCGTCAGCGTCGACGTGACGCAGATGTTCACCGACGTGGAGAAAAACTGGGCGTACCCCGGCATCCAGTACTGCGTGACGCACGGCATCATGGGCGGCATGGGCGACGGCACGTTTGCCCCGACCGGCACGACGACGCGCGCGCAGATCGTGCAGATCCTCTATAACCTCGAGGGCACGCCGGCGGTGAGCGGCACGACGCCGTTTACCGACCTGACCGCAAACTGGTACAAGCCCGCCATCCTCTGGGCGTACCAGAACAATGTGGTCGCGGGCAAATCGCCGACCACGTTCGACCCGGAGGGGCCCGTCACGCGCGAGCAGATCGCAGTCATCCTCACGCAGTACATGTTCCATGTCCTCAAGATGAATCGCACGTGGACGCCCGCCGACCTGAGCACGTTCCCGGACGGCGCGCAGGTGAGCGGCTGGGCGAAGGAGGCCATGCAGGATGCGGTCGCGCTCGGCCTCATCAACGGCACCAAGGCGTCTGACGGCTTGATCTACCTCGACCCGCAGGGCAGCGCCGCCCGCCAGCAGGTCGCGACGATCCTGATGAACTTCTGCCAGAACGTGAAGAAGTAACCCACGCGGCACAAAATATGTGCGGGCGGTGCATTGGCACCGCCCGCGTTTCGCTACGTATTCGCCGGTGAAAATGTCGCGGCGGCGGAAGTTTTGCGCGCGCTTTACAAAGCGCTTGCATTCTCCCGTGGGGTGTGGTAAGCTGTCGATGGTTTCCGGAATGCGGCGAAAGGGGGAGCTCCCTGGCGCCGCGCTCAACAAAACAGTGATGACGAAACCAGATCGCGAGGGAGCCCGTGTTCCGGGCTGAGAGGATCTCAGGGAAGATCGACCGACCAAATCCGTCCGTAAGGGGCGGATTCTCAGCGTCTGCCGGTCGTCGGGTTGGCATATGCAGCGCTGCATATGCCGTTTTTTATGCCCGCGGCCGGGAGAAAGAATTTATCTGGAGGGTATGTACATGAAAAAAGTAGTGGCAATGGTGTTGTCTCTGGTCATGGCGCTCGGTCTGATGGCCGGCTGCGGCCAGAAGGACAGCGGCAGCGGCAGCGGCGCAAAGACGGTCGAGAGCCTGAAGATCGCGTTCTCCCCGTATGCGGACGCCGACCAGATCACGACGGCGACCGAGCCGCTCGAGGCGCTGCTCAAGGCAAAGCTCCTCGAAAAGGGCTATGACGTGCAGAACATCGACATGACCGTCGGCACGAGCTATACCGCCGTGGGCGAGGCGCTCAGCGCCGGCAGCGCGGACATCGGCTTCATCTCCGGCGGCAACTACGTCCTGTTTTCCGATGACTGCGACGTGCTGCTCACGGCGCTGCGCTACGGCATCAACAAGGACTCCGAGAACGCCGCCGACTGGAACGACGGCACGCTCGAGGAGAACACGCAGGACATGACCACCTACTACCGCTCGATCATTCTGGCCGGTCCGAGCGCCAAGGGTCAGGCGCTGCTGGCAAAGGTCAACAGCGGCGAGGAGCTGACGTGGGATGATCTCAACGGCGCGACCTGGTCCGTGCTCGCCCCGACGTCTGCGTCCGGCTACATCTATCCGAGCCTCTGGCTGCAGGAGCACTACGGCAAGACCATTGCGGATCTCGGTCACGTGGTGCAGTCTGACTCCCACAGCACGTCGCTTGCGCGTCTGGCCACCGGTCAGGCGGATGTGATGGTCTCCTTTGGCCACATCCGCATCAAGAACGCGCCCAACTGGCAGGAGAAGTTCGGCGGTACGGCGCCCATGGTCGAGCAGACCGGCGTCATCGGCGTGACCGAGGGCATCTACAACGACATGATCGCCTACAGCAAGCACTCCGATCTCATGGCGGACGAGGCGTTCCGCAAGGCGCTCGGCGAGGCGTTCATCGAGATCGCCCAGACCGACGAGGGCAAGCAGATCATCAGCGTCTTCAGCCAGGTCGGCTACACCTGGGGCAAGGATTCCGACTATGACGGCGAGCGCGACGCGCAGGCCATGCTCAAGTCGGTGGGGAAGTAACACCATGCTGCTGGAAGCTGCGCACATCTGTAAGCGCTTCGGCGCTCGGCCGCCGGTGCTGACGGATGTGACCTTTGGGGTGGAGGCGGGCGAGTTCGTGTCCGTCATCGGCCCGTCCGGTGCGGGAAAGACGACGCTCTTTCGCATCCTTAACGGCACGCTGCCGTGCGACGGTGGGGAAGTTTGCATCGGCGGCCAGCCGTTTTCCCGCGCCCGCGGGCGCAAAAAGCGCGCGGTGCAAAAGCGCATCGGCACGATCTATCAGGACTTTGCGCTCGTCGAGCCGGTCACCTGCCGGCAGAACGTGCTCAATGCCTGCCTGCCGGATATGCCGCTGCAGGCTTCGCTGCTGGGGCTGTTTTCCCGTGCACAGACGGCGGAAGCCGAGCGGCTGCTTGCGCGTGTCGGTCTTGCCGACAAGTGCGACGAGCCGGTCTGCAGCCTGTCCGGCGGGCAGAAGCAGCGCGTCGCCATCGCGCGTGCGCTCATGCGAAAGCCCGCTCTGCTGCTCGCAGACGAACCGGTCGCCTCGCTCGACCCGGTCACTGGGCGGCAGATCCTCGCGCTGCTGCAGGATATATCGCGCACCGAGGGTGTCGCCATCCTCATGAACAGTCATAATCTCGACCAGAGCCGGGCGGTTTCCTCCCGGCTCCTCGGTCTGCATGCGGGGCGGATCGTGCTCGACTGCGCGCCCGATGCCGTGACGGACGCGGATCTTGCGCGCATCTACGGCGGCGCGGAAAGTGAGGCCGCGCCATGACGCGTGCGCGTGCAAAACGCTGGGCGCGGGCACTGAGTGTGCTCGCGCTGTTTGTGCTTGCCTTTTGGCTGACGGGCTGCGACCCAGTGGTGTTCTGGGCGCGGCGGGCGCACCTGCGCGACATTGCCGCGCAGCTTTTCCCGCCGGACTGGAGCTACCTGTCCGCAATCGTGGCGCCGCTGCTGGCAACGCTGCGTATGTCCGTCACCGGCACGGCGCTGGGCGTCGCGCTGGCGCTCGGCTTCGCGCCGCTGTGCGCGCATAATCTGCCGTGCCCTGCGCCGGTGCGCGCGGTGCTGCGCTTTCTGGTGCAGGTGCTGCGCTCGTTCCCGGCGCTGATCCTTGCGCTGCTGGCGACGTTTCTGTTCGGCCTTGGCACGTTTTCCGGCACGGTCGCCATCACGGTCTTTACGCTTGCGGTCATGACGCGCCTGACCTATGAGGACATCGAGACGCTCTCGCTCGCGCCTTACCGTGCGCTGTGCGCCATGGGCGCGTCCCCGGCGCGGGCCTATGCGCGCGCCGTCGTGCCGGAGATCGCGTCCGGCTATCTGACAAACGCGCTCTATCTGCTCGAGACGAATGTGCGCCACAGCGCCATCCTCGGCTATGTCGGCGCGGGCGGCATCGGTCTGCTGCTCAATGAGAAGATCTCGTGGCGGGAATACGACCGCGTCGGCGCGATCCTTATGTGCCTGTTTGTGACGGTGTGCTGCATCGAATGGCTCAGCCATGCGCTCGGGCGCATCATCCGCGGTGAGCGCAGCATTTCGCGCCCGGCAAAGCGCGTTCTTTGGGCGGCGGTGCTGCTGTGCGTGGTTGTCTGCACGGTGGGGATCGACCCGCCGGACTTTGCGCACACGAGCAAGACCGTGCTCTCAGCCATGGGCACGGGACTGCTGCATCCGGACTGGCGCTTTTTCTTCGGCACGGGCAAGGACGGGCTCGGCTGGCTGCTGCTTGAGACGGTCGGCATCGCGCTGGCCGGAACGGGGCTCGGCGCGCTGCTTGCCGCACCTCTGGCGTTTTTGAGCACGCCGAAGCTGCTGCCGCGCCCGGCCGCGCTGCTGTTCCGGGTGCTCATCGTGGTGATCCGCTCCGTACCGTTTTTGATCTACGGGCTCATCTTCATCCGCGTCTCCGGTCCGGGGGCGTTCACCGGAGTGCTGACGCTCGCGGTGTGCAGCATCGGCCTGCTGAGCAAACGCTTCACCGAGGCAATCGAGGCGTTGGATTTTCGCGCCTATGACGCGCTGCGCGCCATGGGTGTGTCGCTTTTGCCGCGCATTCGCTATGCGGTGCTGCCGCAGCTCGCTCCGGCGCTTGCTTCGGCGGTGCTGTACCGGTTTGATGTCAATATCCGCGAGGCATCCGTGCTCGGGCTGGTCGGCGCCGGCGGAATCGGCGCGCCGCTCATCTTTGCCATGAACCAGTATGCGTGGAGCGATGTGAGCGCGATCTTCCTCGGCTTCGTGCTGCTCGTCTGGGGTATTGACGTGGGCAGCGCGCGTCTGCGGCACAGGCGCAGCACGGCTGCAGCTTCTGAATAACAGCTTCCGATCTGATCGGCGGGCGGTGCGTATGCGCTGCCCGCTTTGCGCTTTTTTGCGACAGGAAAAGGAGAGTCCTGATTATGGGACTCTCCTTTTGCTATGATGTAGGAAACCGGGGAGGGGGGCGGAGCGCGGCTGCATGCAGAACTGGAACGATCATGCTGGAAGCTGTCTCCGAAAACTGTATCCGGGTGCCAAAAACGATGTAAATTATGCAGAAAACTGCGCACTTTCTGCATGGGTGCTTTTTTGTGACAGATATTTGTGATAAAATGCAACCATTCCATGAGTTGGATATGTGCGCGGAAGCAGAGAAGAGAGGGAGCTATGCCGAAATCACCGAACCAGAAATTAAAGCTGCTGTACCTGATGGAGATCCTGCTGCAGCAGACGGATGAACGCCACCCGATGACCGTACCGGAGATGATCTCGGAGCTTGCCAGACACGGCGTTGCGGCGGAGCGCAAGAGCATCTATAACGATCTGGAGTCCCTGCGCACCTTCGGGCTGGACATTGTGCAGACGAAGTCGCGCACGACCGGGTATTACATTGGCGCACGCTCGTTTGAAGTACCGGAGCTCAAGCTGCTGGTCGACAGCGTGCAGTCGTCGAAATTCATCACGCACAAGAAGACGCTGGCGCTCATCAAGAAGATCGAAGGCCTTGCGAGCATTTACGACGCGCAGCTCCTGCAGCGGCAGGTCTATGTCCGCGGCCGCGTCAAGAGCATGAACGAGAGCGTATACTATAATGTGGACGAGATCGCCGATGCCATTTCCCGCGACCGGCAGATCCGCTTCCACTACTTTGAGTACACGATCGACAAGCAGCGGCACTACCGTAAGGACGGTGCGTTCTACATCGTCAGCCCGATGGCGCTGATGTGGGATAACGAAAACTACTATCTGCTGGCATGGGACGCCGAGGCGCAGCTGCGCAAGCACTACCGCGTGGATAAGATGACGGATATCTCCGCGCTCGATGCGCCGCGCGAGGGTATGGAGGACTTTTCCGAGCAGGACCTGTCGGCATACACCAAAAAGGTGTTCAGTATGTTCTCCGGTGAGGAGTGCACGGTGCGTCTGCGCTTTGCAAACCATCTGGTCGGCTCGGTGCTCGACCGCTTCGGCAAGGATGTGATCGTGGTCGCCGACGGGACGGAGCATTTCACCGTCTCGCTCAACGTGGTCACGAGCCCGAAGTTCTACGCGTGGCTCTTCGGCTTCGGCACGGATGTGGAGATTCTCTCGCCGCCGTCGGCGCGGCAGGAAATGCAGGAGATGCTTGCGCGCATCGCGGACACATACGCACGATCCGACACGCAGTGACTTGACAAAGCGCACGCGTGCGTGTATAAATGAATACGGAATATCGGGGGGCTGGGTAATTCCCGGCTGAGACGAGCGAAGCGAAGCTCGAGACCCGCAGACCTGATCCGGATAATGCCGGCGTAGGAAACGAAATCTATACATTTTTATCGTTTTCTATGGACTGCATTGTTTCGGCAATGCAGTTTTTTCTTTGAGGAGGAAATGATATGACCCAAACGAAGTCCCATCTGCGCCTGCGCGCGCTGTGCGAGGGCGCGATCTTTATCGCGCTTGCTCAGGTGCTGAGCTATCTCAAACTCTATGAGCTGCCGCAGGGCGGCTCGATCACGATCGAGATGCTGCCGATCTTCCTGTACTGCGCGCGCTGGGGATTTGGCCCCGGCATGCTCGCGAGCTTTGCCTACAGCATTCTGCAGGCGCTGCTGAGCAGCACGTATGCGTGGACATGGCAGTCGCTCATCGGCGACTATCTGCTCGCATTCACGGCGCTCGGTCTTGCCGGCTCGTGCGCGAAGCTCAAGGGCGGCTTTTTCTACGGCACGGTCGTGGGCAGCGTGGCTCGCTTTCTCGTGCACTATGTCGTCGGTGCGACGGTCTGGGCGGAATACATGCCCGAGACTTTCTTCGGTCTGACGATGACGACGCCGTGGTTCTACTCGGCACTGTATAACGGCAGCTTTATGCTCATCGACATGGTGCTCGTGCTCGTGATCGGCGCGCTGCTTTGGAAGCCGCTGAGAAAGTACATTACCGGCGAGGATCTGCACGGTGCGGCGAATGCGAAAAATGAAGGTTGACAGACCGGAATTTTGTATAGTATAATATGTATCCGGCGTCAGACGTCTGGCGCCGGATACTTTTTGCCAACTACGGCGGCACAAGCCGCTGTTGAGTATGATCGAAAGGAGAAATCACCATGTTCCGTACCTACCAGCCCAAGAAGCGTCAGCGCAAAAAAGAGCACGGCTTCCGCAAGAGAATGGCGACCGCCAACGGCCGCAAGGTTCTGTCCCGCCGCAGAGCGAAGGGCAGAAAGCAGCTCACCTACTGAGTTGTTGCGCGTGAGCAGGCAGACTTCTTAATGATGTTTTTCAGGGCGGGAACTTTCCGCCCTAAAGGCATTTGTCCGGAAGCTGCATCGGAGAGGATCGGGGGAGACTTTTGGAATTTACCAGCACACTCAAAAAGAACTATGAATTCCGGCGTCTGTACTCGAAGGGGAAAAGCTGCGCCAACGCCTATCTGGTGGTCTACTGCCGGAAAAACCATTCGGGCCGCAGCCGCATCGGCTACACCGTGTCCAACAAGGTCGGCCATGCCGTTGTACGCAATCGCATCCGCCGCCGCCTGCGGGAGATCTATCGCCTGCATGAGCGGGAGATCGTGCGCGGATATGATCTGGTCGTCGTGTCGCGCGTGCGCGCGTGCGCGGCGGACTATCATCAGCTTGAGACTGCGTTTTTGTCGGCCTGCGCCAAGCTTGGCCTGCTGACGGAAGGGGATGGCGGCGCATGAAGCGTCTGCTCATCGCCCTCGTGAAGTTTTACCGCCGGTACATTTCGCCGCTCAAGCCGCCCTGCTGCCGGTTCATTCCGACCTGCTCGGAGTATGCGCTCGAGGCTCTGCAGAAATACGGAGCGCTCAAGGGCTCGTGGCTCGCCGTCAAGCGCATATGCCGCTGCCATCCGTTCCATACGGGTGAGCACGAATTTTACGACCCGGTGCCATGACCGGGGAAATCCTAAGAATTTAAGAATTGGAGTCGTCTTATGTCCTGGATTACTGCACCCTTTGCCTGGCTGCTCAAAGCGCTCTACGATCTGACCGGCAGCTACGGTTGGGCGGTCGTCCTCTTCGGCGTCGTCGTGAACCTGATTTTGCTTCCGTTCATGGCCAAGAGCAAGAAGAGCATGATGCGCACCAGCCGCCTTCAGCCGCGGATCACGGAGCTTCAGCGCCGGCACGAGGGAAACCAGCAAAAGCTCAATGAGGAGATGGCCAAGCTCTACCGGGAGGAGAAGATCAACCCGATGTCCGGCTGCCTCTGGAGCCTGATCCCGTTCCCGATCCTGATCGCGCTCTACAGCGTCATCCGTCAGCCGCTGACGAAGATGATGGGCCTTGGCGCGGAAGCAGTCACGCAGCTGACCGACTGGGTCACGACCAATGCGGGCTATGTCGCACAGGCGAAATCCGCCTATCAGGAGATCCAGATCGCCGACCTGATCCATCAGAACTGGGACGCCGTGACCGGCGCCCTCGGCGATTTTTCCGGCAAGCTGCTGGATCTGGACTATTCCTTCATCGGCCTGAACATGGGCCAGCAGCCGTCGTTCAAGATCTGGACGTTTGACTGGAGCAACAAGGCCGTCTGGCTTCCGGCGCTCGGTCTGTTCCTGATCCCGATCGTTTCGGCGCTGCTGTCCTGGCTGTCGATGAAGATCAGCACGTCGATGACCCCGCAGCCCGCCGGCAACCAGCAGGCCGCTGCGACCAACAAGACCATGATGCTCATGATGCCGCTCGTGTCGCTGTGGATCTGCTACACGATGCCGGCCGCGCTGGGCATTTACTGGATCGTCAACAGCATCCTCGGCATCCTGCGCGATGTCAGCCTGACGAAGGTCTTCAATAAGCAGCTCGACAAGCTCGACGCCGAGCGCATCGCGCGCGAGAAAGAGCGCGACGCGGAACTCGAGCGCAAGCGCCTCGAGACCGAGCGCCTGAAAGCCGCCGGTGAGACTGTCGTCAACCCCAACACCAGTAAGAAGAAGATCCAGGCCAGCCAGAAGCAGAAGGATGACGAGCGCAAGGCTGCGGTCGTGCGTGAAGAGCGCGCCGCCCGCCGTGAGCGTCTCGGCGTCGAGCCGAATGCTGTGCCGGAGTCTCAGGTCGGCAACCGCCGCTATGCGCGTGGCCGTGCCTATGCGCGGGACCATTATCAGTCGGACGCGACTGCCGCTCCGCAGACGGAGCTGCCGGTGTCCGAGGGTTCCGAAGGAAAACAGGAGAGTACTGAATGATGTTAAAAACACTGGAAAAGTCCGGCAAGACGGAAGAGGCGGCCATTGCCGCCGCGCTCGAGGAGCTTGGCCTTGACCGGGATGATGTTTCCGTTGAGATCGTCGAGCGCGCCAAGTCCGGCTTCCTCGGCATCGGTGCCAGCCCCGCGGTGATCCGCGTGCAGTATGAGGCGCCGGATGAGGAGACGGAGCAGGAGGCTGCGCCCGCCGAGCCGCAGGCACCGGCCGCCGAGCCGGAGGCGAGCGTGGAGCCCGCCGCGCCGGTGGACGAGCCGGAGAGCTATGCGCGCATCCGCACGTTCGTCAGCGGTCTGCTTGAGCACATGGGCATTCAGGCGCAGATCGACATCACCGCACGCGACAACGGCGGTGTGAACGTGAATCTGTCCGGCAGCGGCATGGGCGCCGTCATCGGCCGCCGCGGCGAGACGCTCGATGCCATCCAGCACCTGACCAACTATGCGGTCAACCGCGGCAGCGACAAGCATATGCACATCAGCGTCGATGCCGAGAGCTACCGCGCCAAGCGCGAGGAGTCGCTTGTGCGTCTGGCTGAGAAGATGGCCGCCAAGGCCGTCAAGTACAAGCGCAGCATGGCGCTTGAGCCGATGAATTCTTATGAGCGTCACGTTATCCACACGGCGCTGCAGGACTACGAAGGCGTGACGACGAGTTCGACCGGTACCGAGCCGAACCGCCGCGTTGTGGTCTCCTATGAGAAGCCGCAGCGCACCAGCAACAAACCGGTCAGCCGCGAGTGGAGCTGACGAGAGACTTAGGAGGAAACGGTATTATGTTCGAACAAGTGAGAAAACTGCTTGCCCACCAGTTTGAGGTGGACGAAAACACCATCACCATGGACACCAACATCGCGGACGATCTCGGCGCAGATTCGCTCGACGTCGTGGAGCTGGTCATGTCCATCGAGGATGCCTACGGCATCACGATCGAGGACGAGAAGGCGGCTGAGTTGACCACCGTCCGTCAGGTCGTGGATTACCTCGAGAAGAACACCTGAGCACTTACATCTGAAAAAGCAGACAGCCGCCGTGCTGTCTGCTTTTTTGTGTCTGCGGGCGCGGGCTGGCACGGGCTTTTTTGTTTTCACCCGCAAATGTGATTGACGAAACCGGCCGCAGCGGGTAAAATAAACAATGTATGCTGGAAAGGAGCGCGCGTATGCTGCAATTTCAACCGCAGGAGCATCTGCTGCATTCGTATATCGTCGTGTCGCAGTCTGAACAGGCGCGCGAGCGGCTGGCGCTCGATCTGACGGCGGCCATGCTCTGCCGCAGCGACGGCGTGCGCCCGTGCCGCGCGTGCAGGGACTGCCGCAAGGTCTATGACCATGTGCATCCGGACGTGATCTATGTCGAGCCGGATCGCAGCGGCAAGACCCCTGTGATCAAGGTCGATCAGATCCGCAGTGTCGCGGCCACGGCATACATCCTGCCGAGCGAGGCGGAAAAGAAGGTCTACGTTCTGCGTCAGGCAGAGCTGATGAATCTCAATGCGCAGAATGCGTTTTTGAAGCTGCTGGAGGAGCCGCCGCGCAGCGCGGCGTTTATTCTTGCGGCCGCAAGCCCGGATTCGCTGCTGACGACGGTGCGCTCGCGCTGCGCGCTGCTGCGTGACCCGACCGAGCAGCCGCTGGAATCGGAGGAGATGCGCACTTTGGCGGACGATTACCTGCACGCGGTCGCGTCGCAGGATCGTATGACGATCCTGCGCTGGTGTCTCGCACACGAGGGCATGGAGGCACAGACGCTTGCGGAGTTTTTGCCCGCGGTGCAGCACCGGCTCGTGGAGCTGCTGGCGCAGCCGGGGCAGACGCTTTTGCCGGAGACGCTGTGCGCGCAGCAGCTGCGCCTGATCGAGACCTGTGAGCAATACCGCCGCGCCAACGTCAGCGTGAAGCATATCTTTGGCCTGCTGTCCGTTTCCGGCGTGCAGGCGCGTGTTCAGAAGTGAGGATACCAAATTGACAGAAGTAATCAGTGTGAAATTCAAAAACCGCGGCAAGGTCTATTTCTTTGACCCGCACGGAATCGCCGTGCGCACGGGCGACAAGGTCGTCGTCGAGACCTCGCGCGGCTTGGAGCTGGCCGAGTGCGTTCTCGGAAACCACGTCGTGCCGGATGAGACGGTCGTGCAGCCGCTGCGCTCGCTTGCGCGCATCGCTACGAAGGACGACCTGCGCATCGAGGAGATCAACCGCCGCCGCGAAAAAGAGGCGTTTCAGATCTGCAAGCAGAAAATCGCCGAGCACGGTCTGGATATGAAGCTCGTGGACGTCGAGTGCAGCTTCGAGGGCAACAAGACCATGTTCTTCTTCACGTCCGACGGGCGTGTTGATTTCCGCGAGCTGGTCAAGGATCTCGCCTCCGTGTTCCGCAACCGCATCGAGCTGCGGCAGATCGGCGTGCGCGATGAGGCGAAGATGCTCGGCGGCATCGGCATCTGCGGCCGTCCGTACTGCTGCAGCCAGTTCCTGGACGACTTTCAGCCCGTCTCGACGAAGATGGCGAAGGTGCAGTCCATGTCGCTCAACCCGTCGAAGATCTCCGGCGCCTGCGGCCGCCTGATGTGCTGCCTGCGCTATGAGCAGGCGGCGTATGAGGATCTGGTCAAGGCTGTACCGAAGGTCGGCGCCTTTGTCGAGACGCCTGCGGGCTACGGCACAGTGTCGTCGGTCAACATCCTGCGCAGCAGCCTGAAGGTCAAGCTTGACGGTCAGGGTGAGGATGTGTTCAAAAGCTATCAGGCCGATGAGATCGCCGTGATCCCCGGCGGCCGCCCGAAGCCGGGCGAACCGCTGCCGTCGCTGCTCAAGGACCGGCCGAAGCCGGTGCGCGATGAGGAGCCGAAGGAAGATCCGTGGGCGCTGCCGCAGCTGTTTGCGGACGATGTCTACGGCGACAAGAAGCCCGACGGCGCGAACACCGAGCAGGGCGAGAAGAAAAAGCGCCCGCGCCGCCGCTACCGCGGTCATGGCGGGAAGAAGCCTGCCGATGCGCAGACTGCCCCGAGGGCGGAGCACGCCGCAAAGGAGGGCGCGAAGGACGGCGCGAAGGAGGGCGCAAAGCCCAAGCAGCCGCAGCGCCAGAAGTCGCAGTCCAACCGCAAGCCCGGCGCACGCAAGCCCGGTGATAAACCGGCAGGTGAGCATCCGGAGCGCAGCCGCGCGCAAGCTCCGGCGGCCAAGCCTGCTGACGGCGCTGCGCAGAGCGGCGAAAAGCGCGCGGACAATCACCGCCGCCGGCATCGCGGCGGCCGCGGACGCAATAAGTCCGCAGCGTCCGGCAATGCCAAGCCCGGCAATACCGCGCCCGACACGCCGAAGGCAGAATGAAAACACAAACAGGTGCATACCGATCTGCGAGTGTCAAAAAGTGTTACTTTTTGACAAAGGGGTTGCAGCCTGCTGCGCGCATAATTTGAGCGCCGGCGGCGCACAAATTCCACACTTGCAGCCTGAGCGGTATTTTCTTCGCCGCGCATGTCGCCGAAGAAAATGATTGGACTTTCTTTCGCCGCTGCGGCGGCGAAACTCTGCGAGGCTCTTTGATAAGCTGAAACAGGTGCATACCGATCCGGTATGCACCTGTTTTTTGTGCCTGATTCAGATGAGCAGTCCGCCGTCCACGCCGAACACCTGCCCGGTCACGAAGCGGGCGCGCTCGCTCGCCAGCAGCGCGATCGCATCGCCGACTTCCTCCGCCGTGCCCAGGCGCCCGAGGGACGTGCTCTCGGCGAGCTCCGCTTTATCCTCGGGGCTGAGGTTTGCGATCATGTCGGTGTCAATGCAGCCGGGGGCGACGCAGTTAACGCGGATGCCGGACGGGCCGAGCTCCTTTGCCATCGCCTTCGTGAACGCGACGATCGCGCCCTTCGTCGCCGAATAGGCCGCCTCACACGAGGCGCCGTTCATGCCGAGGATGGAGGTGAGGTTGATGATGTGTCCGGCCTTTTCGTGCACCATCGGCGGGATGGCGAACCGGCAGCAATTGTAGGTGCCCGTGACGTTGACGTCAAAGAGCCGCTGCCACACGTCGGGGTCGAGATCCGTCAGCAGACCGTAGACCGCGATGCCGGCGTTATTCACCAGCAGATCGACCGGTCCCGTCTGCTCGAACATGGCGGCGACGGCCTGCGCATCGCTCACGTCGGCGCGGATGGCAAGCCCGCCGGTCTGCGCCGCGACTGCCTCGGCAGCCGCCTGCGACTGTATGTAGTTGACGTGTACCGTCCAGCCGTCGCGCGCCAGCGCCAATGCGGCGGCCTTGCCGATGCCGCGCGATGCGCCGGTCACGAGTGCGATTTTTTTCATGCAATGATCCTCCCAAAAACGAACATTTGTCAAAACGCTGCGTCTATGCTATTATATACTTGTTTCATCGAAATTTCTATCCATCCTGTTGATCCGGAGGAAAAAATATGAGCCAACCCAAAACCACACGCCGCCACCGCGTCCGGCGCATGAGCGAGCGCCGGCGCCTGACAGTCACCGCGATCACGGCGATGCTCGCACTCGTTACGGTCGTGATCTGTGCGCTGTCCGGCGTGTTTAATTTCCACAAGGGCAGCGAGCGTATCCTGCCCAATCTCGTCGGCCAGACCGAGGAGTCGGCCAAGGCGCAGCTTGCGGAGCTTGACGCGGAGCCGAGCATCACCTATGAAAACAGCAGTGAGACCAAGGGCATCGTCATCCGTCAGGACGTGAATGAGGGCACGCAGCTCAAGCACCGGCAGACAGTTGCATTCGTTGTCTCGCTCGGACCGAAGGAGGAGACTACCGCTCCGGAGGACACCCCGGTCGCGATCCCGAGCTTTGTCGGCCTCTCGTTCGAGCAGGCGCAGGCGACGGCCAAGAGCCTCGGTGTCACCGTGGAGAAGAACGGCACGGCCTACGATGACAATGTGCAAAAGGGCTCCGTTGCGCGCCAGAGTCCGGTCGGCGGTACGATGGTCAAGCCCGGCACGACGATCTATGTCACCATCTCCAACGGGCCGGAGAAGAAGGAATTCACCGTCACGGTCACGTGCGGCGCCGGCGGCAGTGTCAGTCCGAGCGGTAATCAGAAGGTGGCCGAGGGCGGCAGTGTGTCGTTCACGATCACCCCGAAGGAGGGCTACGAGGTCGCAACGCTGGTCATCGACGGAATGACCGTCCTGCCGCTGACGAGCTACTCGTTTATGAACGTCGACAGCAACCATACGCTCTATGTGACGTTTCGCGAAAAGTAAACAAAGCAGCAAAATGCTCCCTCGCAAGGTCGAGGGAGCATTTTCATGCCTCGGGGATGGCGTGGATGCCAGCGCTGCGGATCGCGCCGTCTCGCGTCTCGATGCAGGCGTAGGTGCACATCGCGCCGACGCCCGCCGTGCCGGGGTTGACGACATAGAGTCCCTGCATCGTCTCGCTGAGCGCGCGGTGCGTGTGGCCGAAGAGCACGATGTCCGCCCCGGCGAAGTAGGCCGCGTTGAGCAGCGCGTCGAGCGTATACTTCACGCCGTAGCGGTCACCGTGCGTGCAGAAAAACTTCACGCCGTCGAGCGTGCACTGCAGCACCTCGGGATTGACCGGCTCGCGGTCGCAGTTGCCGCACACGCGGTAGAGCGGCAGATCGGGAAACTCCTTTTCCAGCCGCTGCGTGTCGCGCTCGCAGTCGCCGAGGTGGAACACGGCGTCCGGCTGCTGCTGACGGACGGCGCGCACCATGCCGAGCGTTCGGCCGTGAGAATCGGAAAAAACAAGCACCTTCGTGGCAAGTCACCTCTGTATAGGTCATAGAATACAATAAAGCAGGATACCCGGTACTGCCGGGCTATCCGCATTATACGGGACGCGGCCTGCAAAGTCAAGCCGCCCCCGACTGGAGCGTGACCGATATGAAGGACTTGGATGCGCTGAAGCAGGAGCTCGCGCGCGACGGGCGCCTGCAGCGGCTGCAGGCGATCGCCGATTCGACCGATGGGCAGCGGTTTGCCGATGCGCTCGATGCGCAGAAGATCGAACAGGCGGCGCGCACGGGCGACACCGAGCTGCTGCGGCAGATTCTCACGCAGGTGCTCAGCACGGACGCGGGACAGCGCCTGGCCGGAAAAGTGAAGGACGCGATGCAGGATGGATGAGCTCGGCGAAAAGCTCGACGCGCTGCTGCATGACCCGCAGCAGCTCGGCAGGATCGCGCAGCTGGCGTCCTCGCTCGTGGGCGACGGCGGCGAGACACAGCCGCCGTCCGCGCCGCAGCCGGAGCCTGGCTTTGACGCAGGACAGCTGCGCCGGATGCTCTCGGCCGTGCGCGGCAGCGGCCGTGACTCTGCCAGCCGCCACCTGCTCGAAGCCATGAAGCCGTATCTGGCCGAAAAGCGCCGCCGCAAGATTGACCGCGCCATGAAGCTCGCGCGGCTTGCATCGCTCGCGGAGCTAGCCGCCGGGGAGATGGGGGAGGACGACGATGTATAATCGCTATCAGGGCAACAGCGGACAGGTGGAGCGTATGCCGGACGCGCCGCATGCGGAGTTCCGCCCGCGGCCGAGCATGCCGCCGGCTGCAAAGCAAAAGCCGCCGCCGGGTACGACCGGCGGCGGCTTGCAGCAGCTGCTGCAGAAATTTTCGCTTGCAGACCTCGAATCGGAGGATCTGCTGCTGATTCTGGTGCTGTATCTCCTTTACCGCGAGAGCGGCGACAAGGAGCTGCTGTTCATCCTCGGCGGGATGCTGTTTCTTTAGCGTGCGGGTGCAAACGGCTCGGGCGGCTGTACATCCGGCAGGAAGTGGCTCAGGATCGCCTGCGCGATGCGCGGGCAGGCCTGTCCGTCGCCATAGGGGTTGACGGCCTTGGCCATGCGGTCATAGGCGGCCGGATCGTCGAGCAGCTCGGCGGCCAGACGGTAGATGTTCTCCGTGTCCGTTCCGGCGAGCTTCACGGTGCCGGCGGTGACGGCCTCCGGACGCTCCGTCTCGCGCCGGAGCACGAGCACGGGCTTTCCGAGCGCGGGAGCTTCCTCCTGAATGCCGCCGGAGTCGGTCATGACCATGTAGCTGCGCGCCATGAGCCGGTGCATATCCACGGCGTCGAGCGGCGCGATGAGCCGGATGTTCGGCACACCGCCGAGCAGCTCCCTGGCCGTGTCGCGCACGACGGGGCTCAGGTGCACGGGATAGACGATCTCCACATCCGGGTAGTCGAGCGCCAGACGGCGCACGGCGGTGAAGATGCTGCGCATGGGCTCACCGTAATTTTCCCGCCGGTGGCAGGTCATGGCGATGACCCGGTGCGAGAAATCGACCTGCTGCAGCTCGTCGGAGACAAACTGCTCGCCGCGCACGGTGTAGTTCATGGCGTCGATGACAGTGTTGCCGGTGACGAAAATGTCACCCTCCACGGCCTCGCGTTCAAGGTTGCGGGCATTGTTCGCGGTCGGCGCAAAGTGCAGCGTGGCGATGCGTCCGACGAGGGCGCGGTTCATCTCCTCCGGGAAGGGGGACCAGCGGTCATACGTGCGCAGACCGGCCTCCACATGGCCGACCGGGATCTTGGCGTAAAACGCGGCGAGCGCGCCGGCGAACGTCGTCGTGGTGTCGCCGTGGACAAGCACGATGTCCGGCTGCACCTCGCTGAGCACGTCGCGCATACGCTCAAGCACGCGCGTCGTGATCGCGGTCAGATCCTGACCCTGCTGCATGATGTTCAGATCATAGTCCGCCCGGATGCCGAAGCAGTCCATGACGGAGTCGAGCATCTCGCGGTGCTGCGCCGTGATGCACACGACGCTCTCAAGCGCCGGATGCTTTTGCAGCTCGAGCACGAGCGGCGCCATTTTGATCGCCTCCGGCCGTGTGCCGAAGACGGACATTACTTTAATGCGTTTGCTCATCATTGCCCTCCTGTACAGGCGCAGTGTTTTCGGCTGCTGCGGCAGTCTCCGCTTCCGCTGCGGCCTTTGCCTCCTGCAGCTCCACGTCAAGGTGATGCTTGTGCACGCTCTTGCGGATAAAGGCGCACACGACAAAGCCGATCAGCAGCGCAAGGATCAGCAGCGCGATGCGGATCGTGCCCTTCGTTGTGAGCACGACGGCGGCGAGGCCGAGCGTGGCGCTGATAGCATACAGGATCGCGACGGCCTGCTTCTGGTTCAGACCGAGATCCATGAGCTTGTGGTGGAAGTGGCCGCGGTCGGCGTGAAACGGGCTCTGACCGTGCAGGATGCGGCGGCAGAACGCAAAGAGCGTGTCCGACAGCGGCACTGCCAGTGCGAGCACCGGCACGACGAATGTCACGATTGCATAGAACTTGAACAGACCGAGCACCGACACCGTTGCCAGCACATAGCCGAGCAGCAGCGAACCGGTGTCGCCCATGAAGATGCGGGCGGGGTTGAGGTTGTAGGGCATGAAGCCGATGCATGCGCCGGCGAGCGCCGCGACGATGAGCGCCACGTTCGGCTCGGACACGAGCAGCGCCACGACAAGGATCGTCACGCAGCTGATGGTCGACACGCCGACGGCCAGACCGTCGAGCCCGTCGATGAGGTTGACGGAGTTGGTGATGCCGACGATCCACAGCACGGTCAGCGGGATCGCGACCCAGCCGAGGACAATGGCCTCCTGATTGCTGAACACGTTCGGGTTCGACACGACGTTGATGACCACGCCGTGCAGCACGGCGATGACGGCGGCGAGGATCTGGATCAGAAACTTTGTCCACGCGCGCAGCGAGACGATGTCGTCGATCACACCGGTGATGACGATGATGATCGACCCGATGAGAATGCCGCGCACCTCCTGCGTGATGTCCGCAAACAGGAGCGTCGAGACGATGAAGCCCAGGAAAATGGCCAGACCGCCCATGCGGGGGATGGGATGGTCGTGCACGCGCCGCGCCTCGCCGGGCACGTCCACGGCGCCGACCTTCACGGCCAGCCGCTTGACGAACGGGGTCAGGGCAATGCTGACCACGAAGGCGACGAGGATCGCGAGCATGACTTTGATCCAGACAGCAGTGTTAAGAAACATGAGAATCGATCTCCAATAATGTAAAGATTATTTGGCGACGAAGCCGACCTTCTTGTAGACCTTGCGCAGCGTCTTGTTTGCGATGTAGGATGCCTTTTCCGCGCCGGCCTTGTACACGCTCTCAAGGTAGGCCTTGTCCTTGAGCAGACGTTCGGTCTCTTCGCGGATGGGGCGCAGCGTCTCGACGACGGCCTCACCGACTGCGGGCTTGAACGCGCCGTAGCCTTTGCCTTCAAACTCCGCCTCGATCTGCGCAAAGGTCTTGCCGGTGCAGGCAGAGTAGATGCTCATGAGGTTGGCCACGCCGGGCTTGCTCTCCATGTCGAAGCGCACGCAGCGCTCGGTGTCGGAGTCGGTGATGGCCTTTTTGAACTTGCGCATGATGTCCTCCGGACGGTCGAGCAGGTACACGGTGCCGTTGGGGTCTTTGTCGGACTTGGACATTTTGTTCTCCGGCGAGGAGAGGCTCATGACACGCGCGCCGACCATCGGGATATACGGCTCGGGGATCTTGAACACCTCGCCGTAGATGTTGTTGAAGCGGGTGGCCACATCGCGGCAGAGCTCGACGTGCTGCTTCTGGTCGCTGCCGACGGGGATGTAGTCCGGCTGGTAGAGCAGAATGTCTGCCGCCATCAGTGCGGGGTAGGTGAACAGACCGCCGTTGATGTTCTCTGCGTTCTTGGCGCTCTTGTCCTTGAACTGCGTCATGCGCGAGAGCTCACCGAACATGGTGTAGCAGTTGAGCACCCAGCCGAGCTGCGTGTGCGCGGGGATATGGCTCTGGATAAAGAGCGTGTTCTTTTCCGGGTCAAGGCCGCAGGCAATGTACTGCGCGAGCTGCTCAACGGTGCGCCGGCGCAGGTCGGCGGGGTTCTGGCGCACGGTGATCGAGTGCAGGTCGGCCATAAAATAATAGCAGTCAAAGATCTCGGCGCGTTCGCTCCAGTTTTTGATCGCGCCCAGATAAGACCCGAGCGTCAGGTCGCCGGAGGGCTGAATGCCCGAGAGCATGACTTTCTTTGCAGTTTTTTCTTCCATAGTTGATTACTTCCTTAGTTATCTTGCTGAAAATTCGCATTTGTTTGAATATTGTACCACAACCTGTTGTGGAATACAACATCGAAAGTTCCCTTGACAATCCCTGTGATGTAAAATAAGATATAAATAATCTGAGCAAAGTGATCCGGAGGCTATCAAAATATGAAAGATCAAAAGTGGTTTGAAGACATGGAGCTGCGCATCCCGCACGGAGAGGTGCGCACGCGGTTCGCGCCGAGCCCGACGGGGTATATGCACGTCGGCAATCTGCGCACGGCGCTCTATACGTATCTGATCGCGCGGCACGCCGGCGGCAAGTTCATCCTGCGCATTGAGGACACCGATCAGGGGCGCTATGTGGAGGGCGCGGTCGACGTCATCTACAGCACCATGCGTGCCTGCGGCCTGACGCACGACGAGGGGCCGGATGTCGGCGGTCCGGTCGGCCCATACGTCCAGACCGAGCGGCGCGGGCTCTACAAGGAATATGCCGAGCTGCTCATCGCGCGCGGCCATGCCTATCGCTGCTTCTGCGATAAGGACGACGCTGCAGAAGAAAATATTTCCGACGGCGCGGTCATCCACAAATATGACGGCCGCTGCTCGCGTCTGAGCGAGGAGGAGATCGCGGCAAATCTCGCGGCCGGCAAGCCCTATGTCATCCGCCAGAAGATCCCGCGCGATGGCAAGACCACGTTCCATGACGAGATCTTCGGCGACATCACGGTCGACAACGACACGCTCGACGACCAGGTGCTCATCAAGCGCGACGGTCTGCCGACGTATAACTTCGCAAACGTCATCGACGACCATCTCATGGGCATCACGCACGTCGTGCGCGGGTCGGAGTATCTGTCGTCGACACCGAAATATAACCTCCTCTATGAGGGCTTCGGCTGGGAGATCCCGAAGTATATCCACTGCTCGCCGGTCATGCGCGACCAGCACAACAAGATGTCCAAGCGCCACGGCGATCCGTCGTATGAGGATCTGATCGCGCAGGGCTATCTGTCGCAGGCGGTGGTCAACTATGTGGCGCTGCTCGGCTGGGCGCCCGGCGGCGAGCGGGAGATCTATTCGCTGCCCGAGCTCGTGGAGGCGTTTGATATCAAGGGCATCTCCAAGTCCCCGGCGATCTTCGATATCGACAAGCTCAGGTATTTCAACAGCGAGTATCTCCGCGCTATGACGCCGGAGCAGTTTGCTGCCGTGGCCGCGCCCTACATCCGTCAGACGGTGCACAATCCCGCCATCGACCCGGCGCAGATCGCGCCGCTGCTGCAGCAGCGCTGCGAGGTGCTCACGGATATCCCCGAAAAGGTCGATTTCTTCGACGCGCTGCCGGAGTATGATCTTGCGCTCTACACGAACAAGAAATCCAAGACCGATCCGGTCGTCTCGCTCGAGATGCTGCACGCGGTGCGTCCGCTGCTCGCGGCGCTCCCGACGTGGGATGACGAGACCCTGCTCGCATCCATGAAGGAGCTGGCCGAGCGGCTGGAAGTGAAAAACGCCAAGGTGATGTGGCCGGTGCGCATTGCGGTGTCCGGCCGTGCGGTGACGCCCGGCGGCGCGGTGGAGATCTGCCGCATCCTCGGCCGGGACGAGACCCTGCGCCGGATCGACGCCGGCATTGCCAAGCTGGAAGGGTGAACGGTATGAAAAAACGCACGGGCGTGGAGCGGGCGGTCATCGTCATGGCCGTCGTGGTCGTGCTGCTCGCGATCGCGCTGATCGTGGTCAACGTGGCCGATATCCGCATTCGCCGGCCGGCTGTGGGGCCGGAAGCACCGGCCGAGACAACGCTGCCGCAGTTCCCGTTCGGCGATGAGCCGGAGCTCATCCTCGGCAGCGGCGAGACGCCTGCGCGCGATGCGGAGCAGGCCGTGCCGGTCGACGGGGAGGACAAGACCATGCAGCTGGTCACGGGCTCGTTTGCGCAGCGCGGCGGTCCGGACTTCTCGCTCTATCTCGACAAGGGCGCGTTTCTGAGCACGGAGTTGGACGGCAAGTGCTGCTTCGCCCGCGCGGACGATGCGAGCATGGACGCCTATCTCGAGATCGGCTATCACATGGGCGCGGATGCGCAGACGCTTGCGGGCACGCTCCTGAATGATTACGGAACCATTGCGAGCATGGAGACGCTCGGCGAGGTCAAGCTCGGCAGCTTGACCGCCTACGGTGCCAAGGGCGTCACGGTACAGCGCGAGCTCGAGGCGTACCTGATCCCGACGGCGAACGGCTGCATCTCGGTCGTGCTCTGCCATGCGGGTACCGCACCGGCGAGCTGGTATGACAGTCTGCTCGCCTCGGCGCAGACGCTGCAGATCACCGGCTGAGAAAAATTGCACATGAAAACTACCCCTTCCGGCAACAATAGTCCGGAAGGGGTGGTTTGCTATGAAAAAGAAAACGCGTGTGCTCGTCATTTCCTACACGGCCGCGCTCGTTGCGGCGCTGGCCGTCGGGCTCATCGCCTGCCGCACGGATGCCGATCGCCGCCAGACGGCGATGGACGCCAACTATCGCCACGCCTATGGCGAGGTGCTCAACGCCGTGCAGGAGCTCGACACTGCCCTGCAAAAGAGCCTCTATGCGACGACACCGGCCATGGCGTGCACCGTCTGCACGGACATTTACAGCCATGCGCAGACGGCGCAGATGGCGCTCGGTGTGCTGCCGGTGCAGTCGCACGCGCTCGCGCGCATCGCGCGCAACATTGCCCTCGCCGGGGACTATGCGCGCACGCTCTCGCGCAGCGCGGCGGAGGGCAGAGCGTTTGCGGCCGAGGAGCTTGCGCAGCTGCGCGCGCTTTCTGATACAACGACACAGCTGAGCGTCCGGCTCGGCGCGCTCGGAGCGTCGCTCGCTGACGGCGCTGTCACGACGGCGGCGCGCGTGCGCAGCACACAGTCGCTGGCGAATCTCGACGCAGAGACGGAGCTGCCCGATACGCTCGAGGCAGAGCTTGCGGCGCTGGCAGATTCATTTGAGGATCTGCCGCTGCCGATCGCTGACGGCACGTATTGCGAGCGCACGGCGGCGGAGTACGCCGTGCTGGCGGGCCGTGATGACGTCACGGAGGGGCAGGCACAGACTGCGGCTGCGGTGTTTTTGGACATGGACGCATCGCGCCTGCGCGCGACCGGCCGCTCGGAGGGCGCTGTCCCGTGCTGGAACTTCGATATCGATGACGGAGACGACGCGTCTTATATCTCGCTCACGGTGAAGGGCGGGGAAGTGCTGCGCTACTACTCCTCGTGTAACGGCGGCGAGCCGGTGCGCTCACCGGAACAGGCGGCGGAGACAGCGGCAGATTTTTTGCGCGCGCGCGGCTATACGGATATGCGCCTGCTCGAAACGGAGGATGCGGGACGGTCGGTCATCTGCACGTTTTGCTATGTGCAGGACGGCGTGCTGTGCACGGCGGACCGGCTGCGCGTGCGCATCCGGCTCGACAGCGGCGCGGTCTGCGGCTTTTCGTCGGCGGAGTACCTTGATACGCACCGGGCACGCACGCTGCCGGAGGACGTGATCGGTGCGGAGGCGGGGCGCGCTGCCGTGCCCGGGTCGCTGCAGGTTCTGGATATGCGCACGGCGCTGCTGCGGCTCTACGGTGCGCGTGAAAGGCTGTGCTATGAATATCTGTGCGAGACGGACGACGGGCAGCGCTGCATCATCGCCGTCAATGCCCGCAGCGGTCAGCAGGAGCGCATCCGGCTTCTGGACGCACTCGACAGTGTACAGCCGCAGTTCTGATCCGCTGTCAAGAGGGGGCGAGTGCTCCCTCTTGACGAAAAAAAGCGAACAGTGTATGATAAGGCAGGAAAAACATATGGATTCTTTACTTACTGGAGGCTTTTTATGAGCGTCATTCCCAAAATCACATGCCGGCGCTGCGGCCGTGAATATTCCGGCCTGCGCAGCCGCTGCCCATACTGCGGCACGAGCCGCAAGAAATCTGCCGAGCGCATCCCGCTGCGCACATCGAGCGAAAATGCGGGCACGCCGGCGGCGGAGCATGCCGCCGTCAACACGAAGTGGCAGCTGCTGTTCGGCGGCATTTTGCTCATCGCGGTCGTCGCGGCTGTCATCGTGCTCATCACCGTGAGCCTGAATGCGGAGAAAAATTCGTCCGCTGCGGTCGATCCGACCCCGCCGGCGACCGTTTCAAGCGCCGCACCGGTCACGACGCCGACCCCGACCCCGACGCCGACCCCGACGCCGACGCCCTCGGTCACGAGCGTCACGATCACGTTCCTCGGCAGCAAGCGCACGGAGTTTGCGGCCAAGGTCGGGGATGAGGTGCAGCTGAGCGCAACGGTTTATCCGACCGGCACCGACCAGACGGTCACATGGTCGAGCAAGGACGAGTCTGTCGCCAAGGTCAGCGACAAGGGCGTTGTGACCGGCGTCGGTAAGGGCACGACGACGATCACGGCCGAGTGCGGCGGCGTAAAGGCTGACTGCACGGTATATATTTCGGCAAAATAACGTACCCCGGTTCGACGGCTCTGAAAAATCAGAGCCGTCGAAAAAAAGGGGTTGACAAAGCGCTGCAGATGCGTTAGAATGAGCAAGCTGACACGGACGATTAGCTCAGCTGGTATGAGCATCCGCTTGACGTGCGGAGGGTCACAGGTTCAAGTCCTGTATCGTCCACCAGCAAAAAACCCGGCAATCCATTGGGATTGCCGGGTTTTTTGCGTTTAGTGGTACGCTCGTATTGCATCACGCTTTCGGGTGTGCGGGTGTGCATTGCGGGCCGCGCTTGCGACTTCCGGCCGGAGGATAGGGTTGCTTTTCATCCGTCAGCCCCAGCAAATAGTCAATGCTGGTTTGATAGAACTTGGCAAGCTTGATGAGAATATCCGTTGGTATGTCCCGTTTGCCCATTTCGTAATGTGAGTAACAGACCTGTGTGCATTGCAAATACTCAGCGATATCTTTCTGATACAGGTCTCGATCCTCACGCATATCGCGAATTCGTCTATACATATCTTTCTCCTTTGATAAAGCTGAAAAAAGTATAGACAAAACAAAATGTTATCTTGCATTATAAAACAAAATGTTATATACTGTCTGCAGATTGCAGCTTTGAGCTTGCAAAAAACAAATAAATGGAGGTATTCAGCGTGGGAGAAAATCTGAATATGCACGAGGAAGTTGTGGCGGAACCGGTCGAAGAAATGGCTGCGCCTGCTCTGGACACAGGAGAGGAACCAGTAGCGCAAAACAAAGCAAAAGGAGACAAGGCTGGAGCGTGGATCAAATCCTTGTTTTCAACGAAAAAGCGGAAGATAATAGCTGTCGTTTTGTTGGTCGTGATCGTACTCGGCGGCGCGGCGGCGGGCGTTTTTTCCTATTTTTCACCGTCTTCTACGGCGGAGCGGTTCTGCAAAGCCTACTTTTGCGATGCGCGCACATTTTTTAGTATGACAGCCTATGATACGCAAAGTGCGCTTTTGCATTCCTACGATGGGGATGAAGAAGCGTTTTTTGAGGCCAAAAGCGATGCTTTGGAAGCGGATATCGCTTCCTGGGACGATTACTATAAAGCCTTAGATACCACAGAGGAAGAGAATTTAACAGACAAGTACGGTCGTTATAAAATCACCGTTGAGACAACAAGAGCGCGCGATGTTTCGGTTAGAAAGCTGGAGGAAGACTACGGGAAATGGCTCAAACAATTGGAGAGCCAGGGGCTGTTTGACCGCGATAGTATCCAGGCCGTGAAAGAGGTTACGGTAAAAGCAAAGCTGACAGGTGAAGACGAGACAGAGCGCGAAACGTTTGAAGTCTATCTTGTGAAAGTTGGTTTCCAGTGGAAAGTGATTACATATGACGATTAAGGTGCGTATAGGGGTATATAATCCGCGGTGGTGTGGTCTGGCTGCGCGGGCACGGTGAAGCAAAAAAGGGAGGCTGGCACAAATGCCAGCCTCCAAATATGTAGTCAGCAAAGTTTGCAAGACAGAGCTGACCATAATTATTTTATTATAGAGGAATTCCGAAAAACTGTCAAGGCGAAATTAGAAGAAAGAAACATTTCTTCGTTTCCAAATTTTGTGCAGATAATTGTGGTTTTTGCGGATCTGTGCTACAATACTTCTGACAATAAACCATGCTGCGGTGCGATATGGGGCTGCGGCCGCCGGTGCTGTGGCACTGGCCGCGTCTACGGCTGCGAATTCGGCGCACCTCACAGTGCTGGTGGTGATCGAGATTGCTTTTTTCAACTTCCTTGTATAGAAAAACAGATATAATCGGAGGAGACTTATGAAAGCACTGACCTATATCGAGCGCGGCCGCTTTGCCGTGACGGAAAAGCCGAAGCCGGTCGTGACCGACCCGCGCGACGCCGTTGTGCGCGTGACGCTCGGTTCGATCTGCACCAGCGACCTGCACATCAAGCACGGCTCCGTGCCGCGCGCCGTGCCGGGCATCACCGTCGGTCATGAGATGGTCGGCGTCGTGGAGTCTGTCGGCGCGGAGGTAAAGACCGTCCGCCCCGGCGACCGGGTGACGGTGAACGTGGAGACCTTTTGCGGCGAGTGCTACTTCTGCCGCCACGGCTGGGTGAACAACTGCACCGACCCCAACGGCGGCTGGGCGCTTGGCTGCCGCATCGACGGCGGGCAGACGGAGTTTGTGCGCGTGCCTTACGCCGATCAGGGGCTGGATAAGATCCCGGACGGCGTTACCGATGAGCAGGCGCTGTTCGTCGGTGACATTCTGGCCACCGGCTTCTGGGCTGCACGCATTTCGGAGATCACGCCGGAGGACACCGTGCTCATCATCGGTGCAGGACCGACGGGGGTGTGCACGCTGGCATGCGTCCTGCTCAAGCAGCCCAAGCGCGTCATCGTCTGCGAGAAAGACCCGACGCGCATTGCACTCGTGCGCGAGCACTATCCGGACGTGCTGCTCTGCCGGCCGGAGGCGTGTGAGGACTTTGTGCGCGCACACAGCGACCATGGCGGTGCGGATGTGGTGCTCGAGGTCGCGGGCGCGAAGGATACCTTCGAGCTTGCGTGGCGCTGCGCGCGCCCCAACGCCATCGTGACGGTGGTCGCGCTCTACGACGAGGCGCAGACGCTGCCGCTGCCGGATATGTACGGCAAGAATCTCATCTTCAAGACCGGCGGCGTGGACGGCTGCGACTGTGCGGAGATCCTGCGCCTGATCGCGCAGGGGAAGATCGACACCACACCGCTCATCACGTACCGTTTCCCGCTCAGCGAGATCGAGGAGGCTTACCGCATCTTTGAAAACCGGCTTGACGGCGTCATCAAGGTGGCGATCACGGCGGAGTAACGCAGCGGGGAGGGCGCGCAATGACCAGAGACGAACTGCAGCGGTATATATTCGATCATTACAGCACCGAGCCGGACTACCCGTGGCCCGGTGCGCCGAACCATGCCGTGTTCCGGCACGGCGGCAACCGGAAGTGGTTTGCGCTGGTTCTGGACGTGCCGCGCAATAAGCTCGGTCTGCCCGGCACGCAGGTGATCGACGTGGTGAACCTCAAGTGCGATCCGATCCTCATCGGCTCGCTACGGGGTGAGCCGGGGATTTTCCCGGCCTACCATATGAACAAGGACAGCTGGCTCTCCGTGGCGCTGGACGGCAGCGCGGCGGACGATCAGATCCGGCTGCTGCTGGAGCGAAGCTATGCGGCGACGCTCCCGAGACCGCGCAAACGAAAGCAGCCCTGACACCGCAGATACATAGAAAACGCGCAGCAGGGGCGGCCATTGGCCGCCCCTGCTGCGCGCTTTGTGATATGCTCAGGTTTGCTCACTGTTCGTGTCTGCTTCGGTTTCCGTTTCCGGGGCTTCCGGCGTGTCCGAGCGGCTGCGGCGCGTGCGCATTTTGCCGAGCAGCCGGTTGAGCCGCTTTTCAATGTCGCGCGAGAGCTCAGCGGCCTTGGCCGCAACTTCGTCGGTGGGGGAGGGGTCGCTGTCCGCGTCTGCGGGCGCTTGTGCATCCGGTGCTGTGGGCGCTTCGGTCTCCGCCTCCGGCGTCTGTTCCGGCGGCTCCGGCTGCGCGAGCAGCGTCTGGAGCAGCTCCATGTCCGTCACGATCCGCTCGGGCTCGATGCCGAGCGCGCGCGCGTCATGCTCGAGCACGGCGATGAGCAGGTCATAATAATCCCCGTCGCACTTGAGCGCCTTTGCGATCTGCGGCAGCGCCTTCTCGTGGAACGTGCGCAGGGAGTGCTCGCCGAGCCCAATGTACTCGAGCAGCTGCTGGCGCGCCGTGTCCTCGGACATTGTGCGGTCGATATAATACGTGCTGCCGTAGAGCCCGTAGAGCACGCGCTGCGCGTCAAAATAGCCGAGGCGCATATTCCGGCGGCTCTGTTCGGCGTCGAAGTTCAGGATGTTGCCGAGGTCGACCGTCGGGCCGATCGTCGTCACGTGCACATCGTCCGGGATGCGAAAGCGCTTTTCGATGCCGAAGCCGAAAATGCGCAGCGCGATGATGTCCTTGCAGCCGTCCTCCACGAGCGCGTGGATGGGCACAACGTCCTGCACGCCGCCGTCGGCGTAATACTTGCCGCCGAGCTTCTCAAGCCGGAACGCAGGCAGATAGGCGCTGGCGAGCAGCATATCGCACAGCTCGTCGCGGCTCAGGTCGGAGGCGCGCAGCTCCAGCTCCTGATGGTCGGACAGGGAGTAGGTAACAATGAAAAAGTCCGTGTCGGAGTTGCAGACCTTGTCCGCATCCACGACCTCTGCGACCCATTTGCGCAGCGGCGTTACGTCAAAGCCGCGGTTGCGGATGATCTCGGCCACGCTGTGCAGGGTGTTTTTGAGCTCCGAGAGGGGAATGTCGCGGTTCATCAGGCGGCGCATTTCCTCGTCGTCCACGTCCATGACCTGGGAAAAGTGGATGTTGTTCCAGACGTCCTCCGCTTTTTGCAGGTCGTCCATGACGATCATGGCGCCGTTGAGCGCGCCGACGGATGTGCCGGATACGGCGGAGAACCGGATACCGGCCTCGCGCAGCGCCTTCCATGCACCGATCTGGTAGGCGCCCTTTGCGCCGCCGCCCTCGAGCGCCAGACCATAGGCCTTGTTACGATCCAGTTTCAGTTCCATGTCGATTCTCCAATCTGTAGATTTTTGCGCAGCGCGGCGGCAGGTCGAACGCGGCCACGCCGTCGTGAATGGCGGCGCGCGCGCCCGTGACGCACTCGAGCGCACGGTCATAACTGCTGCGCACGAACGAGAGGCGCGTCTCCTCGTTCAGACCGGCGCCTGGGCAGGTGAGCTCCACATGGCAGCGCACCGTGTGCGCCGCGCGGTTGACGGCCAGCAGCAGCGCCTCATCCCCGGCCTCTGCGCCGAAGGTGTCATGCCCGCCCGTGATGATGCGCAGGATACACACCACGTCGCCCGCCGGGGCGAACACGGCGATCTCGCCGCGCTGCAGCGCCGGATGCGCATGGCGCAGCGCCGAGAGCTTTGCGTACCATTGCAGCATCTGCGTATCGCACATCTGCAGCGGTGCACGGTTGAAGGGGTCGCACAGGCCCTGCATTCCCGCCTCGTCCCCATAGTAGATCGACGGGATGCCCGGCAGCCAGAACTGCACGGCCGCCGCGAGCGGCTGCAGCTGCGCACCGCGCGCTGTCATGGCGTCCGTAACGTCGAGCGCTGCCAGCTGTGCGCGCGTGCGGCTGCGGGGGTCAAAGTCCAGCGCCAGCGCCGAGCGCGTGCGCGCCACGTCGTGGCTTGCCGTCAGGTTCATGAGCGCGTAGTACAGCGGCTGCGGATAGTTCAGCCGCTGACTCAGCAGCAGGTCTGCGAGCGCACGCGCCGTGCTGCGACCGGTCAAAAATGCGATCAGCGCGTCGCGCAGGGGATAGTTCATGACGCTGTCGAGTGCATCGCCGAGCGCGTATTGCCGCCGCGCACCGTAGCTGACCTTCGTCACGGCATCCTCCCACACCTCGCCGAGGAGCACACTGTCGGGATCGGTCTGCTTGGCGGCGGTGCGCAGGTCGCGCAGCACGTCGTCCGGCAGCTCGTCGGCCACGTCCAGCCGCCAGCCGGACGCGCCGTCGCGCAGCCATGCTCTGACAACGCTGTGCTCGCCGGTGATCATGTATTTGCGCCAGTCGGGGTTGGCGGTGTTGATGGCGGGCAGGTCACGGAAATTCCACCAGCACCTGTAGTCATTGGGGTAGTGGGCGAAATCGTACCAGCGCGCATAGACGGAATTGCTGCTGTTATACGCGCCGCAGCCGGGATAGTGCCGGAAGCGGTTGAAGTAGCGGCTGTCCGCGCCCGTGTGGGCAAACACGCCGTCAAGCACGATGCGGATGCCGCACGCTCCGGCGGCAGCACACAGCTTCTTGAAGTCCGTGTTCGTTCCGAGGATCGGATCGACCTTCCGGTAATCTCCGGTGTCGTAGCGGTGGTTGGAGGCGCTCTCGAAGATGGGGTTGAGATACAGCACCGTCACGCCGAGCTTTTGCAGATACGGCAGCCGGTCCGCGATGCCGCGCAGCGTGCCGCCGTAGAAGTCGACGGGCGCATATTCGCCCTCGGGGGTGTTGGCCTGCCACTCGACCGGCTCCTCCCAATCGGCGTGCGCATGCACGGTCTGCTCCATGCGGCGGTGGTGCTCCATGCCGCGCTGCGCGGTGGCGGAGCTGTCGCGCGCAAAGCGGTCGGGGAAGATCTGGTACATCACGCCGGTGCGAAACCATTCCGGGGTCATAAAGCCGGCGCGGTAGACCGTCAGCCGCCAGCCGTCCTCCGGCTCGTCACAGAGGCGGGCGTGCCGTCCGTCCGGTGCGGCGCAGAGGTAGCGGATCCCGCCGTCGCTGCACGCGACGCGGAAACGGTAGCGCAGCGCCTGCGGTGCTGCGGGCACGGTCACGGACGCGGCAAAGCCCGCAGCCGTCTGCGCCATGGCGACGGTGTCGCTGTACGCTTCACCGTAGAGCTCAACGGCGGCGTCGAACACGAACGACTCCGTGTCCGTGAAGGCGAGGCGCACGGCCGCGCCGGTCTCCAGCGCACCGAGCGGGCGGCGGAACGCCTCGTCGCCCGCGTCGTGCTTCGGCGCGGTGTCCTCCGGCAGCAGGAGCAGGTACAGGTGCGCATAATCCTCCGCCGAGCGCGTGAAGCTGAAATCCTGCGCCATGGCCTGCCGCTGCACGCGGAGATAGGCGTCGTGCTCATCGCGATAGAGTGCGAGCGCGCGGCGAACGGTTTCGGCGAGCTCATAGGCGTTGAAGTTTGCAAACGAGAACCCGGTGCCCTCACCGGTGAAGCGGTTATACGGCTGCACGCTGTCGCGCAGACCGCCGGTCTCGCGCACGATCGGCAGCGTGCCGTAGCGCATGGCGATCATCTGCGACAGACCGCACGGCTCAAAGCTTGACGGCATGAGCAGAAAATCACTGCCCGCGTACACGCGGTGCGACAGCGCCTCGTCATAGCCGATGTAGGCGCACAGACGACCCTTGTGCCGCCACTCGGCGCTGCGCATGAAGTCCTCGTATTCGGCGTTGCCCGTGCCGAGGAGCACGAACGCCATGTCCTCGCTGTCCATGAGCTCGTCGAGTACGCACTGCACGAGATCGAAGCCCTTTTGCGGCGTTATGCGCGTGACCATGGCGACGATGGGCGTGTGTTCGCCGATCTCGAGCCCGAGCTCCTGACACAGCGCGGCGCGGCAGACCGCCTTGCCGCGCATGTCGTCCATGGAGTAGGGCGCGGTGATGCCGGCGTCGTGCGCGGGGTCAAATACGGCGGTGTCGATGCCGTTGAGGATGCCTGACAGCTGATGCTGCCGCGCGTTGAGAATGCCCTCAAGCCCCTCGCCATAGGCCGCCGTGCGGATCTCGCCGGCGTAGCTCGGGCTGACGGTGTTGATGTGGTCGGCAAAGACACAGCCCGCCTTGAGCAGGTTTGCGCAGCCGTTGAGCTCCATAAACTCCGGCGTGTAGTAGCGCGCGTCGATGCCGAGCAGATCCTGCACGAATTCGAAGCTGAACTTGCCCTGATAGGCGATGTTGTGGATCGTCAGCAGCGTCTGCATCCGCGACTGCATCCGGCCGGCGTACTGCGTTTTCATCAGCATGGGCAGCACGGCGGTGTGCCAGTCGTTGCAGTGGAGCACCTCGGGCGTGAAGTCCAGCCTTGGCAGCGCCTCCAGGATCGCGCGGGCGAAAAAGGCGTACTGCTCGCCCTCGGCCTCTCCGCCAAGGTAAATGCGGTCTCCGAAGTAAAACTCGTTGTCCACGAGATAGATGACGATGCCGTCGAGCAGCAGCCGCTCGATGCCGACGTACTGATGCCGCCAGCCGAGGTCGATGTAGAAGTCTGTCAGATGCGTGACCTGAGCGGCGTATTTTTCCTTGATCACACGGTGATACGGCGTGATGATGCGCGCGTCAAAGCCGAGCGCCGCGAGGCTCTTCGGCAGTGTGCCGACCACGTCCGCGAGACCGCCGGTCTTGGCCAGCGGTGCACATTCGGCGGCTGCCAGCAGCACGCCGGGCAGGTCGCAGCGCCCCTTTTCGGCGAGCGCTGTGCGCAGTTCGGGTTTCATGGCGTCCCTCCTTTACCGGTTCGTGAAGGTGAAGTATACGGTCGAAAGCGGCGGCAGCGTCACGCGCGCGCAGCAGGGCAGCGCACCGAAGGGCACGTCCTCGCTGCGGATCTCGGGTGCGTTGCGGATGCCTGTGCCGCCGAAGTTCTCTGCGTCGCTCGAGAGCAGCTCGCGCAGCACGCCGCGCTTGGGCAGACCAATGACAAAATCGTCGTAGCGCACGGGCGTGAAGTTGCATACGCACACGACCCGGCGTCCGTTTCGCGCCGTGCGCAGAAAGGCGATGGCGCTGCGCTCGGCGTCGTCCACGTTCAGCCACGTGAAGCCGACCCAGCCGTCGTCGATGTCCCAGAGCGCGCGGCTGCCATGGTAGCAGGCGTTGAGCGCGCTGCACCAGTGCTGCATGGCCTTGTGCATGGGGTAGTCGAGCAGCAGCCAGTCGAGCCCCTGCTTATAGTTCCACTCGATGAACTGTCCGAATTCCGAGCCCATGAACGTGAGCTTCTTGCCCGGGTGCGCAAACTGATAGCCGTAGAGCGCGCGCAGCGCGGCAAACTTCTGCTCATACGTGCCGTACATCTTGTCGAGCATCGACTTTTTGCCGTGCACGACCTCATCATGGGAAAATGCGAGGATGAAGTTTTCGGAAAAGGCGTACATCATCGAGAACGTCAGCTTGTCGTGATGGTACTTGCGGAAGTAGGGGTCAAGCTCCAGATAGTCGAGCGTGTCATGCATGAAGCCCATGTCCCACTTGAAGCTGAAGCCGAGACCGCCGTCATAGGGCGGCTTTGTCACGCCGGGGTAGGCGGACGACTCCTCCGCGATCGTCATGCAGCCGGGCCATGCCGTGAGCAGGGTCGTGTTGAGCTTTTGCAGAAAGGCGACCGCGCCGAGATTGATGTTGCCGCCGTCGCGGTTGGGCGTCCACTCGCCGTCGCGCCGGGCGTAGTTGAGGTACAGCATCGAGGACACCGCGTCCACACGGATGCCGTCGATGTGGTAGAGGTCAAAAAACAGCATTGCCGACGAGATGAGAAAGCTCTGCACCTCCGGCATGGCGTAGTCAAAAATGAGCGTGCCCCATTCCGGGTGCTCTGCCATGCGCGCCTCCTTGCACTCGTAGAGCCGCGTGCCGTCAAAGCGCGCGAGTCCGTGCGCGTCCTTCGGAAAGTGCGCCGGGACCCAGTCCATGATCACGCCGATGCCGGCACGGTGGAGCTTGTCGACAAAATACATGAAGTCCTGCGGCGTGCCGTAGCGGCTGGTGGGGGCGTAGTACCCCGTCACCTGATAGCCCCACGACCCGTCGTAGGGGTATTCCGTCACAGGCAGCAGCTCCACGTGCGTGTAGTGCATCTCGCGGCAGTAGTCTGCCAATTCATCCGCGACCGAGCGGTACCACGGCAGCCCGGTCTCCGGCCGGCGCCAGGAGCCGAGGTGCACCTCGTAAATGCTCATCGGCGCGCGGTACACATCACGCTCGGCGCGGCGGCGCAGATAGCTCCGGTCGTGCCAGACGTAGCCCTCGAGCGACCAGACCTTCGACGCCGTGGCAGGTCCTGTCTCGCAGTGCGCGGCAAAGGGGTCGGCCTTGAGCACCGTCTGCCCGTCTGCACCGGTGACGGCGTATTTATACAGCGCCCCGTCGTGCAGCCCGTCCACGGTCTGCACCCATGTGCCGTCCGGCAGCCGGTCCATCGGCGTCGCGTCTATGTTCCAGCCGTTGAAGTCGCCCACGAGCGCGACGCGCTGCGCGTGCGGTGCCCAGACGGCAAAGCGGTGCCCCGTCGTGCCGGGCAGGGCGTGACAGCCGAACGTGCGGTAAGCGTGCGCGGCCGCACCGGTATGGAATTCCTGCAGCTCCGACTTCGTCAAAAAGCCGGGCGCGCGTCCTGTCGTATTCATGGCGCGCCTCCAATATCCCAGTCTGATATAAATATTATACCGTGTGCGGCATGAAATTCCAACAGTTTTTTGCGCCCGCGCTTTGACATTGCGCGCGCCGGACGCTATACTTGTGACACAGAGATTCTATTTGGGAGGCGCAGTATGTTTACCTTCAACCACTTCAATTTCAACGTCCTCGATCTTGCGCGCAGCGTGCAGTTTTATCAGGATGCGCTCGGCCTGGAGCCCGTGCGCACGAAGGACGCGTCCGACGGCTCGTTCCGGCTCGTGTTTCTGGGTGACGGGCACTCGCCGTTTCAGCTGGAGCTGACATGGCTGCGTGACCGCACGCAGCCGTATGACCTCGGCGAGGGGGAGTTTCACCTCGCGTTCACCGTGCCGGATATGGATGCCGCGCACGCAAAGCACGCGGCCATGGGCTGCATCTGCTTTGAAAATCCCGGCATGGGCATCTACTTTATAGAGGATCCGGACGGGTACTGGATCGAGATCGTGCCGGAAAAGTGAACAGCGCATCAAACACAGAAGCCGCTTCCCGACTTCTGTGTTTTTTTGGCAAACCGATTGACAAATACAGGCACATGCGTTATTCTGAAGCTGGAAGCGAAATGGAATTTGCGCGTTTTTCAGAAAGGAGCGACCGAACATGACGCGAAGAAAACGACTCTGCCTGCTGCTGGCGGTGCTGACGCTGCTGCTGGCGCTGAGTGCCTGTGGCGCGCAGAGCAAGCTGGTGCTGGCGACCACGGGCATGGAACCGACGCTGAATCTCACGCTGCCGGATACGATCACGCTCCCGGATAAGGGAAGGGATACGGTTTACAAATGCTATGTGGACAAGGCGTATTCCATGGCACTGGCGGCCGCGCTGCTGGATATGGACGCGGACACGATGCAGACGCAGCTGGCCGGCCGGCTCTCGTATGATGCGCAGACCGGCTATATTCAGTACTACACGCCGACCGAGGAGCTGATGCCGGGCGACCTGAGCGAATTTCCGACGGACGCGCAGCTTGAGCAGACCGTGCGTGAGCGGCTGAAAAAGGGCGCGCCGGAGCTCGCCGACACGTCCCGGATCGTCTTCAGCAGCGCAACCTATGAGACGAACGTGAGCAGCAAAACGGTCGATGTGACACCGGAGGTCAACGGCCGGATGGTGTATGGAAAGTATCACATTTCCGTCTCCTTTGACCGGGACGGCAATGTGACGGCGCTGACGCAGCAGTATGCTCCGCTCAAGGAGGGCGGCACCAAAACCGTCCGCCTGGCGGACGCCAAGACCGTACAGGCACGGCTGGATGCGCACGTGTTTTCGGCGAATATCGCGCAGCAGCTCACAGGCTGCACGATCACAGGGTTTGAGCAGGCGTACTACATGAACGCCGGTTTCAACACCGAGGGCGACTACTCGCTCTATCCGATCTATGTCCTGCGTGGGCAGGGCACGGCGGCGGACGGCAGCGTGCAGGACTTCGAAGTGCTCGTGCCTGCGCTCGCCGGATGATCAAACGGACGAAATGACCCGCGCCCCGCAGAAAAATCTGCGGGGCGCGCTTTGCCGGGGCGGTATGTGCTCAGTCGCCCGGCGGCGACAGGCGGCAGATGTCGAGTACGGACACCTCGAACGCGGTGCGCTCGATGGCGCCGGTGTCCAGCACCTTGATGTAGCTGCGGCTTTGCAGCCGCCCTTCGAGAGACACGCGCGTACCCACGTCCCAGAGCGCGGTCTCGCACGCGCGCGCGCCCCACGTGATGCACGGCAGGTAGTCGCTGCGGCCGTAGTGCCGGTTCACGGCCAGCATCAGGTCGCAGATGTCGCGCCCCATCGGCGTCGTGCGCAGGTTTGGCGGCTTGCAGAGCGTGCCGCTGAGCAGGATCAGGTTGCGGTCATACGGCTCGTCACAGGGCGCGATGTCGCGCGCAAACACCGTGATGACCAGCTTTGCGCCCGGACCGCGGCGGTTATTGAACGAGCGCACGTCACCGGTCACGCACAGCCGCTCCGTGCCCGCTGGTGGGAGCGCGGACAGCAGCCGCTCGCGCACGATGACGTTCACGCGGTCGATCGTGCCCGAGAGCCGCTGCGTCTCGAGCGGGAAGGTGAAAAAGCGCTCCTGCCGGTTTTCGTGCGACAGCGCGGGCGGCGCCGCTGCCGTGCCGCAGAGCTCGGCATAATTGTTTCGTTCCAGTTCGTCCATATGCTGCACCTCTCTTGTTGGGTACCACAGCCTATGTGCCGGCGGCGGAAAATATGCGTCTTGTACAAAGCTGCCGGACGCGGTATAATATAACCAAATATCATTTGTGCCTCATCAGAAAGGATGAACGATCATGGAACTTCGAGAGATTCTTTCCCGCTGCGATCATACGCTCCTGCGCGTGGATGCCACTGCAGCGGAGATCCGCGCCCTCTGCGATCAGGGCATGCGCTACGGCTGCGCCAGTGTGTGCATCCCGCCGTGCCATGTCGCCGGGGCAAAGAAATATGTCGGTGACCGGCTGCGCATCTGCACGGTCATCGGCTTCCCGAACGGGTATCACACTCCGGCCGTCAAGGCGTTTGAGGCGGCGGAGGCCATCCGCAACGGCGCTGACGAGGTGGACATGGTCGTCAATCTGGCCATGGTCAAGGACGGCTGCTGGGACGATGTCGCGGCCGATATCCACGCCGTGCGCGAGGCCAGCCGCGGCTGTATCCTCAAGGTCATCATCGAGTGCTGCCTGCTGACCGAGGAGGAAAAGCGCATGCTCTGCCGCATCGTCTCCGACAGCGGTGCAGACTATATCAAGACCTCCACCGGCTTTTCCACCGGCGGCGCTACGGCGGACGATGTGCGCCTGCTGCGCGCCTGCTGCCCGCCGCACGTGAAGGTCAAGGCCGCCGGCGGCATCGCAAGCCTCGCCGACGCGGAGGAGTTCATTCGCCTCGGCGCCGACCGTCTCGGCACGAGCCGCGTCGTGAAGATCGCCATGGCGCAGGAGCAGGCTGCACAGAACGGTGCCGCGCCGGACGCTCCGGACGCGCAGGACACGACCTACTGAGCCGGGCGCAAGCAGGGGAGCGGCACAGCGCTGCGCCGCTCCCAGGCGCTTTGACTGCATTTTTGCGCTTTGACACAGAAAATACTTGACAGACCGCGTGAGGACTGCTATAGTATAAAAGCTGACAACAAAGTGGGCGTCCTATGGACTGCCTCACCCGGCCGCAAAGGCGGTCCGCGGTCAATAAAACCTGCTCCCCACGGGGGCTGTATGTGTTTTATGCGCGCGGATGTGTTTGGCATCCGTGCTTTTTTGTTCTGGAGCGATCGCTCCCGATGCAACCAATGGAGGTGTGTTCGTATCGCAACTGCAAACTATCAGATCAACGAAGAAATCCGCGACAAGGAAGTCCGCGTCATCGGCGCCGACGGTGCGCAGCTGGGCATTATGTCCTCTGCTGCCGCGCTCGAGATCGCGATTGAAAAGGACCTCGACCTCGTGAAGATCGCTCCGGGCTCGAATCCGCCGGTCTGCAAGATCATGGATTACGGCAAGTACCGTTTTGAGCAGGCCAAGCGCGAGAAGGAGGCCAGAAGGAATCAGCATGTGATCGAAGTCAAGGAGATCCGCATGTCGCCCGGCATCGGCGAGAACGACTTCAACACCAAGCTGAAAAACGGCCAGAAGTTCCTGCAGGGCGGCGACCGCCTGAAGGTGACCATCCGCTTCCGCGGCCGTGAAATGGCACACACCAACATCGGCGAGCAGCTGCTGCGCGACTTCGCTGCCAAGTGCGCGGATATCGCCAACCTCGACAAGCAGCCCAAGCTCGAGGGGCGCAATATGTCTATGTTCCTGTCGCCCAAGGCGCAGAACACCAATAATAAGAAGTAAGCAAACCAAGGAAGGAGCCAATACAATGCCCAAACTGAAATCTCACAGTGGCGCGAAAAAGAGATTCAATCTCACCAAGAACGGCAAGGTCAAGCGTGCCCATGCGTTCAAGAGCCACATTCTCACGAAGAAGGACACCAAGCGCTGCCGTCGTCTGCGTTCCACCACTTATGCGGATGCGACTACTGAAGCGACCATCAGAAAAATGATTCCTTATAAATAAGGATTGACCGCACAATAGGAGGAAACAACAATGGCAAGAGTCAAAGGCGCGATGATGACGCGCAAACATAGAAAAAAGATTCTCGGTCTGGCTAAGGGCTACTGGGGCAACAAGTCCCGCCACTACAAGATGGCCAACCAGCAGATGATGAAGTCCGGCCGCTATGCTTACGTCGGCCGCAAGCAGAAGAAGAGAGACTTCCGTCAGCTCTGGATCACCCGTATCAGCGCCGGCTGCAAGGCCAACGGCATGAACTACTCCACCTTTATGCACGGCCTGAAGCTGGCCGGCATCGACATGAACCGCAAGATGCTCTCTGAGACTGCGATCCATGATCCCGCTGCGTTCACCGCTCTGTGCGAGCAGGCGAAGGCTGCCCTGTAAGACTGTATTAAAAACCCGCCATCCGATCGGATGGCGGGTTTTTGCTGCATAAGGGATCGGATTCCGTTCAGTCGATCTGCCGTGCCACGACCAGAAAGCGGCCGTTTGCAGTGTGGTATGCACAGGTGGACAGCGTCAGCAGCCGGTCGCCGGGCTGGATGGTGATGCCGGTGTCGTAGCAGCGGTTTTCTTCAATGAATGCGCAATACTGCGCAAACTGCTGCGCGTCCGTTCCGACGCAGTCATAATATCGAAAGGCGTCAGAGCCCTCAGCGGGGATTTCCGTTTCGATCGCGGCCACGACCTCATACGAATGGGAGGCGTAGAGCGTGTCAAACTGCACGATCGGGTGCGCAACGCGAAATGCCGCATCCTTGTAGGAGATCAGGGAGCCGAACATGCTGCCGTCTTTCATGTGGTGCCCGTAGATGAGGATGTTGTCCGCCGTGCGCACATCGCAGTTTTCGGCGACATACAACGTACCGCGGTACGACCACTTGCCGTAGAAGTCCATGTGCAGGTACTTGCCCGGCGTGCCAGGGGCAAACATGACGACGTTGTTGATGTTGGTGCCGTCGATGCGCAGCCAGCCGATCGTATCCGCATTGTCGGCGGCGACTGCGCGCACCTGCTCAATGGCTGCTGTGCTGGCCGCGTCATGCGCGGCGGCGAGCGCCTCGGCAACGGCGCGGTCACTGCGGTCACTGTGCCAGTACCAGCCGAGCACGCCAACGCAGACCAAGAATCCGACGATGCAGACGACGCGGATCGCGATGAGAACGGTTTTTTTCATACAAAACTCCTGATAAAAAAATGGGCAGTGTCATTTGACGCTGCCCATTTTAACTGCATGAGAGTGAAGATCAGGCGCCGTGGTGCTTGCTCTTCCTGCGGTTGTAGTAGGTCGCAGCGAAGGTCGCCACGAAGATCACTGCCAGCGCAATGACCAGCCAGATCAGACGTGTGTCGCCGGTCTTGGGGGTGTTCGACTTGCTGCCGTCCGGATTATTGCCATCCGGATTATTGCCGTCCGGATTATTGCCGTCCGGATTATTGCCGTCCGGATTATTGCCGTCCGGATTGTTGCCATCCGGATTGTTGCCGTCCGGATTATTCCCGTCAGGATCATTGCCATTCGGGTCTTTGCCGCCCGGATTGTTGGGGTCGGTGCCGTTGCCGTTGTCGCCGCCGCCGTTATCGCCGCCGTTGTCGCCGCCGCCATTATCGCCGCCGTTATCATTGCCCTCGCCGAGGATGACAACGATATTGATGTAGTGCAGACCGAAGTTCGTGGCAAACGCCTTGATGGTATTCGTGCCCTTGACATGGATGCCCGTGCCGCCGGGGTAGGTGATCCCGCCGACGCCGACGATGGTGGCCTCCTGAACATCGGCATCAATGCTCCAGTCGTAGACATGGTGGTTGGTGCAGGTGATGGTCACGGGGGACCACGCCGTCACTTCCATGCCGGCATGATAGGGCTTCGTGTGCGTGCCGAGCGCGTCCGTGTAGGTCACGGAGAAGGCCGCATCGTGGTCATAGTCGCGCAGGACGGTCAAAAACAGGTGCGTGCTCACGCCCGCCACGTCGCCGGCGGCCGCCGGGGTCGTGCCGAACGAAAACAGCGACAGCGTGAATGCCAGCAAGAAGATGGCAATCATGAGTGCCTGCTTGCGATGAGTTGCTTTTTTCATGTTGATTACATCCGCCTTTCACATTAGCTGGTGATCGATAAAAAGAGATCGCGAGGGAGTGCGGGGGAACGGTTGCTGTGGGTGAAAATTGCATTGTTTACAGACTATTCATAAAATAACATATTGATAATCGCTCGTCAATAACTATAATGCATGAGACGCGGAAAATGTTGCATCATTTTGCAAATGTGCCAAAATTTTTTTCCGTTTGCGCATTTTTTTCACAGAGCGGCGCCATGTGTCCGGCAGTGGTGCAGCGCGTGAAAATAAGCATCGGATCAAAAGCACAGAAATCCCACAAATTAGGTTTGACAATCGCCGGGCGGAGTGTTAACATTACGAAATGCTGATTAACGGGGTTAACAAAAAGGAGGCGGCATCATGGAACTGCAGCAACTGACCGAGCAAATGCTGCTTGCGGTCACTTCTCTGAACCGTTCCTGTATCCCGCAGAGTGTGCAGGAGCCGCTTAAGGGCGAGAATTTCCTGCTGGACTATCTCAGCGCGCAAAACGGCTGCAGCACGCCGGGTGCACTGCGTGAGGTTCTGGGCGTGAGCGCGCCGCGCACGGCGGCGATGCTGCGGGCGCTCGAGGAAAAGGGAATGCTGCGCCGCTGTACCGATTGCTGCGACCGGCGGCGTGTCGTGGTGCACATGACAGATCTCGGCCGGCGAACGGCGGAGAAGGCGCGCGCGTCGCTGTGCGCGCATGTGCAGTGTGTGCTCCAACAGCTCGGCGAGCAGGACACGCGGGAATTGATTCGGCTTTTGAGCCGCATCACGGAGATCGAGGCACGCGCCTGATCGAACGATGCGCGCTCCGCGTATAAGGAGACGGTTTTGTGAAGAAGTATATTCAAGAACACAAATATGTATTGCTGGTGCTGTATGTGCCGGTCTATCTGATCTGGTTTGCGCTGGTCGAGCGGATGGTCCCCTCGACGGAGGGGTGCTGGGTGTCGTATCTGCCGCTGGACGATAAGATCCCGTTTTTGCCGGGGTTCATTCTGGCGTATGTGCTCTGGTATCCGTTTTTGATCTTCCCGGTCGTCGTGATGCTGCTCAAGAACGACCGCCGTGCATTCATCCGCTACGGCGCGTTCATCATTGCGGGCTTTTCCGTCTCGCTGACCATCTGCATGATCTGGCCGAACTGCCAGCTCCTGCGTCCCGCGGTCGTGGACACGAGCAATCTCTGCGGCTGGCTGGTCAATGCGATCTATACGGCCGATACCCCGACGAACGTTCTGCCGAGCATGCACGTCGTCGGCTGTATGGGCGTGCTGGCTGCGGTGTTTGACAGCCAATATCTCAAGAAGGCACGCATCCCGTCGGTCATTGTTGCCGCCGCTATCTGCGCGGCAACGGTGTTTGTCAAGCAGCACTCCATTCTGGATGTGTTTGCAGCGCTTGCGCTGTCGCTGGTGCTGTATCTGGTCATCTATGTCGCGGCGCGCCGCGGCGTCGACCGCCGGCATGCGCCCGCCGCGGCGTGACGTGGCCGAGATCATGTGAGAAATAGAAAAGAGAGGATAGCGCGTATGGATCGCCGGAAGATCGTAGAGAAGCTGGAACAGGTCGAGCAGGAGAATCTGAATACCAAGCCGAAGCGGGCGGTGGTTGCTGTCTACTGGATCCTGCGTCTGATCGTCATCGGCGTCATGGTCATGACGATCATTCATAAAAACTATGAGAGCACGTTCGTGTGCGTGCTGGTGCTGATCCTGTTCATGCTGCCGCGCTTTGTGGAGCGAAACTTCCGCATCGAGCTGCCGAGCACGCTGGAGATCATCATCCTTGTGTTCATTTTCGCCGCGGAGATCCTCGGCGAGCTCAAGAGCTATTTTATCACCTACCCGCATTGGGACTCCATGCTGCACACGACGACGGGCTTTATCAGCGCGGCGTTCGGCTTTGCGCTTGTCGATCTGCTCAACCGCAACAAGCCGCAGCATTTCAAGCTCTCGCCGGTGTTTCTGGCGCTGGTGGCGTTCTGCTTTTCCATGACGGTCGGCGTGCTGTGGGAGTTTTTTGAGTTCTCGATGGACTACCTGTTCCACATGGATATGCAAAAGGATACGGTCATCCACGCCTTCGCCTCCGTGACGCTCGACCCGACGAACAACAATATTCCTATTTTGGTGGATAATATCACGGACGTGGCTGTGAACGGCAAGTCGCTTGGTCTCGGCGGTTATCTGGATGTCGGTCTGTATGACACGATGCAGGATCTGTTTGTCAACTTTGTCGGTGCGCTCACGTTCAGCATCATCGGCTACTTCAGCGCCAAGTCCGGCAAGAATAAGATCGCCAAGCAGTTTGTGCCGGTGGTCCTGCCGGAGGAGACTGCGGATGCAGCGCCGGAAGAGACGCCCGAAGCAACGGAATAACGCCCAATACGAAAAGCTCCCCGCCGGATGCGCTGCATCCGGCGGGGAGCTCGGTTTTCTCAGAAGCGGAACTCAAAGTCAAGGTCGTAAATGCTCACCGTGTCGCCCTCCTCGATGCCCATGGCCTCGAGCCGGTCAAACAGACCGGACTGGCGCAGCACGCGGTCAAAGTACATCCGCGACTCGTAGTCGCCGAAGTTGATCGAGCCCATGAGCCGCTGCAGCCACGGACCCTCCACGACCCAGAGGTCGTCGAAGTGGCGGATCTGCAGCTCGTCGCTCGTGCCGACCTCCGGCTCGGGCGGGACGTAGTCGGCCTCATACGGCGGCACCGGCGGGATCTCGGCGAGCTTTGCAGCGCACGCCTGCACGAGCTCACGCGTGCCGGTGTGGGCGGCGGCGCTCATCTCGAAAAATGCATAGCCCTGCGCCTCGACGTGTGCGCGCAGGCGGTCGATGTTCGTGCGGTCGTCGCCGAGCAGGTCGCACTTGTTGGCGGCGACGATCTGCATCCGTGAGCCGAGCACGTCGCTGTAGGCGCGCAGCTCGGCGTTGATGGCCTCAAAGTCCTCGACCGGGTCGCGTCCCTCGCTGCCGGACACATCCACCAGATGCACCAGCAGACGGCAGCGGTCGATGTGGCGCAGGAAGTCGTGACCGAGTCCCGCGCCGTCGCTCGCGCCCTCGATGATGCCCGGGATGTCCGCCATGACGAAGGATGTGCCCTCCGTCACGTACACGACGCCGAGGTTGGGGAAGAGCGTCGTAAAGTGGTAGTTTGCGATCTTCGGGTGCGCCTTGGACACCACCGACAGCAGCGTGCTCTTGCCCACGTTCGGGAAGCCGACGAGACCCACATCCGCCAGCAGCTTCAGCTCGAGCAGGATCGTGTGGCTCTCACCCGGCAGACCGGGCTTGGCAAAGCGCGGCACCTGCCGCGTCGGGGTGGCAAAGTGCTGGTTGCCCCAGCCGCCGCGCCCGCCGCGCGCCGCCACAAACGGCTCGCCCGAGGACATATCGTGCATGATCGCGCCGCTGTCGGCATCGCGCAGCAGCGTGCCGCGCGGCACACGGATGCGCAGACTCTCGCCCACGCGGCCGGAGCAGCGCTTGTTTTGACCGTCGGCGCCGTTGGCGGCCACGTATTTGCGCTTGTAGCGAAAATCCATGAGCGTGGACATGTTGTCGTCCACCTCAAAGATGATGTCGCCGCCGCGTCCGCCGTCGCCGCCGTCTGGGCCGCCGGCAGCCACGTATTTCTCGCGGTGGAAGGTCACCGCGCCGTTGCCGCCGTTGCCTGCACGCACGGTGATGGTCACTTTATCAACAAATGGCGAAGCCATGGTCATTCCTCACTTTCGTTGCCGGGCAGCCCGGCGGGGATAGAAAAACGGGGCAGGCGCGATGCCCACCCCGTTTGCGATTACTGTGCGATCTCCTCGTAAACAGAGACCTGCTTGCGATCCTTGTCCTTGCGCTCGAACTTCACGACGCCGTCCACGAGGGCGAAGAGCGTGTCGTCCTTACCCTTGCCGACGTTGATGCCGGGGTGGATCTTCGTTCCGCGCTGTCTGACGAGGATGTTGCCGGCCAGAACAAACTGACCGTCGGCTCTCTTGGGGCCAAGGCGCTTCGACTCACTGTCGCGGCCGTTCTTGGTGGAACCCATGCCTTTTTTATGTGCCATTTCGAATTACACCTCCATGTGTCAAAATCAGTTGCGGAAATCAGGCCTCGATCTTCGTGATCTCGACCTTGGTGTAGGGCTGTCTGTGGCCCTGCGTTCTGCGATAGCCTTTTTTCGGCTTCATCTTGTAAACGCGGATCTTCTTGCTCTTGCCGTTTTTGACGACGTTGCCGGACACGACGGCGTTTTCCACCACGGGGGTGCCGAAAACAGCCTTGTCCTCGTCGATGACAGCCAGAACGCGGTCAAACTTCACAGTCTCGCCGGCCTCGACATCCAGCTTCTCGACGAAGATGACGTCGCCCTCGGCCACGCGGTACTGCTTACCGCCGGTAACGATGATAGCGTGCTTCAAACTCGTTGCACCTGCCTCTCTGTAGAGTCTCGCTCTTGTGGGCGGGAGGATGTCTCCGCTTTGTACCCACTCAATGCGGCCTTGACAGTTTACCATTCCGCCACATATTTGTCAACGGTTTTTCCGGGCGAAAGGCGAACTTTTTTCTGCCCATGCAAAAACCACGGCGCCGGTCGGCGCCGTGGTTTTGAAAACTCGGAAACTCAGCCGCAGATGGCCTTCGTGTCGCGGGCGATGACGAGCTCCTCGTTCGTCGGGATGACGAACACCTTGACCTTGGAGTCGGGGGTGGAGATCATGATATCCTCGCCGCGCTTGCTGTTGGCAACCGGGTCGATCTTCACGCCCAGATAGCCGAAGTACTCGGCGATGGCGGCGCGGGAGGACTTGCTGTTCTCGCCGACGCCGGCGGTGAAGATGATGGCGTCCACACCGTTCATGGCCGCGACGTAAGAGCCGACGACCTTGGCGACCCAGTAGTGGAACATATCGAGCGCGAGCTGGGCGCGGTCGTTGCCGTCGGCAGCGGCGCTGTCGAGATCGCGGAAGTCGGAGCTGACGCCGGAGACGCCGAGCACGCCGGACTTCTTGTTGAGGATGTTGAGCATCTCGTCGATGCTGATGCCGTACTTGTTCATAATGAACTGGATCACGCCGGCATCGAGATCGCCGCAGCGCGTGCCCATCGGCAGACCGACCAGCGGGGTGAAGCCCATGGACGTGTCGACGCACTTGCCGCCGTCGATCGCGCAGATGGAGCTGCCGTTGCCCATGTGGCAGGAGATGAGCTTGAGCTCCTCGATGGGCTTGCCCATGAGCTCGGCGCAGCGGGCGGACACGTAGCGGTGGCTCGTGCCGTGGAAGCCGTAGCGGCGGATGCCGTCGTTCTGGTAGTATTCATAAGGAATGGCGTACATATAGGCCTTGCCGGGCATGGTCTGGTGGAACGCGGTGTCGAACACGGCGACCATCGGCACGTCGTCGCCCATGACGGCGCGGCAGGCGTTGATGCCGGTGATGTTGGCGGGGTTGTGCAGCGGCGCAAACGGCGTGCACTCCTCGAGCGCGGTCATGACGGCGTCGTCGATCTTGACGGAGCAGGCGAACTTCTCACCGCCATGGACGACACGGTGGCCGACGGCGTCGATCTCCTTCATGGAGGTGACCACACCGTACTCGGCGCTGGTCAGCTTGTCGATGACCGCGGCAATGGCCTCGGAGTGGGTGGGCATCGGCAGGTCTTCGTCAAAGACCGGCTTGCCGCCGATGAGCGGGGTGTGCTTCAGGTGACCGTCGATGCCGATGCGCTCGCACAGGCCCTTGGCCAGGAGGTGCTCGGTCTCCATGTCGATCAGCTGATATTTCAGCGACGAGCTGCCGGCATTGATGACAAGAATTTTCATACTTAGATTCCTTTCTCGTATTCAATATTGTAATTTCTGCAAAACCAAAGTATTATGATACCAAACACTCTTATTGTAATCATTTCGTAGGAAAACGCAAGTATTTTTCGAAAGAAGGTGCAAAAATGGGCAATGTCATCGGTATTGTGGCCGAATATAACCCGTTTCACAACGGTCACGCGCGGCTCATCGAGCAGACGCGCGCGCAGCTTGGCGCGGCGTGCCCGGTCGTGTGCGTCATGTCGGGCGACTTCGTGCAGCGCGGCAGTCCGGCGGTGTATTCCAAGTTTGCGCGCGCGGAGGCAGCCGTGCGCAGCGGGGCGGATCTGGTGCTGGAGCTGCCGCTGCCGTGGTCGCTGTCGTCGGCGGAGGGCTTTGCCCGCGGCGCTGTGGGTCTGCTGGGCAGTCTCGGCGTCGTGACGCATCTGAGCTTCGGCAGCGAGTGCGGCGAGATCGAGCCGCTGCAGCGCGTGGCGCAGGTGCTGCTCGATCCGCTGCTGGGCGAGGACCTGCGCGCGGAGCTGCGCAGCGGCATCCCCTTTGCAGCCGCGCGCCAGCAGGCGGTCGCGCGGCGTGTGGGCGCGCTCGCAGAGCTGCTGCAGGCGCCGAATAACATCCTCGCCGTGGAGTACCTCAAGGCGATCTATGACCAGCGGCTGGAGCTGCACCCGCTGACGGTCCTGCGCACCGGCGCACAGCATGACCGCTTCGCGGAGGGAAACATCCGCTCGGCGTCCGAACTGCGTATGCGCATCGGCGCAGGGGAGGATGTGTCCGCGTTCCTGCCGCGCTCGGCGGCGGAGATCTGCACCCGGGAAAAGACGCTCGGCCGCGGTCCGGTGCTGCCGGAGGCGCTCGAGAGTGCGCTGCTGTCCCGGCTGCGGATGCTGCCGCAGGCGGCCTACAACGCGCTGCCCGGCGCGACCGAGGGACTGGGCAACAGCCTGTACCGCGCGGCGCATGAAGAGCCGACGCTCGACGGTGTGCTCGCGGCGGCCAAATCCAAGCGCTATGCGCTTGCACGCCTGCGGCGCATGACGATATGTGCGGCACTGGGCGTGACCGCCGGCATGGACGGCGGCACGCCGCCGTATGCGCGGGTGCTGGCCATCGGCGCGCAGGGCAGGGAACTGCTGCGCGCGATCGACATGCGCGCGTCGGTGCCGGTCATCACAAAGCCTGCCGCCGGGCGCAGTCTGCCGGGCCCGGCAGGGGAGATCTTCGCGCTGACGGCGGATGCGCACGACCTCTATGTGCTCGGCTGCCCGGCGCGGGAGGAACGCCGCTGCGGCGGCGACTGGCGCGCGAGCCCGTTTGTGCTGTAAATGCGGCGATACCCCTGTCCGTGAACATTTCAAAAAAATAATATGAATATTTCGTGAAATTGATATTGCATTTTTGTCCAAACGATAGTATAATTCATGCATATTCGTTTCAAGGACAAATGTTCGTCTTACATGGACATCGCCTGAAAAGAAAAGAATGGAGGAATAACAATGAAGAAAGCGATTGCTTTGCTGCTCGCGTTGGTCATGGTGTTTGCTCTGTGCGCCTGCGGTGGCGGCGGTGACTCGGCCGGCGGCGACAAGGTCGTGAAGATCGGCGTGTTCGAGCCTGCCAGCGGCGACTCCGGCGCCGGCGGCAAGAAGGAAATGCTCGGCATGCAGTATGCCAACCAGGAGACCCCGACCGTCGAGATCGGCGGCGAGACCTACAAGGTCGAGCTCGTCTACTCCGACAACGGTTCCGACTCCGCCAAGGCTGTCTCGGCAGCTTCCAAGCTCGTCAACGAGAAGGTTTCGCTCGTGCTCGGCTCCTACGGCTCCGGCGTGTCCATCGCCGCGTCCGACACGTTCAAGCAGGCCGGCATCCCGGCCATCGGCGTGACGTGCACGAACCCGAACGTTACGGCCGGCAACAGCCACTACTTCCGCATCTGCTTCCTCGACCCGTTCCAGGGCACGGTTCTTGCCAACTATGCTTCTTCCGAGCTCAAGGCCAAGAAGGCCTACTGCCTCGGTGAGAACGGCAATGAGTATGACCAGGGCCTGGTCACCTTCTTCAAGCAGGCGTTTGAGAAGGCCGGCGGCACCGTCGTGACCGACTCCTTCCCGAAGGACAACTCCGACTTCAGCTCCTACCTGAACAAGGCCAAGGATCAGGGCTGCGACGTCATCTTCGCGCCTGTCTCCATCGCCTACTCCACGCAGATCGTCAACCAGTCGGCTTCCCTGAACATCTCGCTGCCGATGCTCGGCTCCGATACGTGGGATGACAACATGGTCCTGCAGGCTGCCAAGGGCAAGGACGTCAAGGTCTTCGTTTCCACCTTCTATGCCGAAGGCGGCAACCAGAAGTTCGATGACGGCATCAAGGCCTACATCAACGGCAATGCCGATGCCAAGACCACCAACGGCGGCGACGATACCGTCTCTGCTGTGACGGCCATGGGCTATGACGTTTACTATGTCGCGCTCGAGGCGCTCAAGGCCGCCGGCTCTACCGACCCGGCCAAGGTCATGGAAGCGCTGCCCGGCGTGACCTATGACGGCGTTTCCGGCCACATCGCGTTTGATGATACCGGCGACGCGATCCGCGATACCGCTTACATCAAGACCATCGACGCCGCTGCCGACGCATGGACGTTCGTGACGCAGCAGAAGGCTTCCTGAGCCTCTGTGCCGATCTGAGACAAGAGATCCGGGGGGAGCTTCGGCTCCCCCTTTTGGGATTTTGAGCGGCTGCGAAAGCCGCGGAGGCTCCGCGGTTTTCGTGGCGGCTCAAGCTCCGCATTTGCAAACGATAGAGAGGGAAACAAATGGAATTTTTCGTCGCTCAACTATTATCCGGCATTTCGCTGGGCGGCCAGTATGCGCTCATCGCCATCGGCTACACGATGGTCTACGGCATCCTGCGCCTGATCAACTTCGCCCACGGTGATGTGTTCATGTGCGCCGGTCTGATGATGGTGTTCATGTGCGCGTCCCTGCCGGTGTATGTGTCGATTCCGCTCATGCTTGTGCTGACGGTGCTGCTCGGCTTCGTCATCGAGCGCGCGGCCTATAAGCCGCTTCGCAGCGCGCCGCGTATGTCGGTCATGATCTCGGCCATCGGCGTGAGCTACCTGCTGCAGAACGTGGCGCTCTATGCCACCGGCGGCCAGCCGCAGACATATCCGTCGCTGCCGTTCGTGTCCGACACGGTCACGATCCTCGGCGCGACCACGCACGTGGTCACGGTCGTCACGCCCGTGCTCGTGCTCGTGCTCGTGCTGCTGCTGCAGTGGCTCATCAACCACACCAAGATCGGCATGGCCATGCGCGCGGTCGCAAAGGATTTTGAGACCAGCCAGCTCATGGGCATCCAGATCAACAAGGTCATCTCCGTGACGTTTATCATCGGCTCGTTCCTTGCCGCTGTCGGCTCGCTGCTGTACTTCACGAACTACCCGACCGTCATCCCGACCTCCGGCGCCATGCCGGGTCTGAAGGCGTTTGTCGCTGCGGTGTTCGGCGGTATCGGCTCGATCCCCGGCGCCGTGATCGGCGCGTTCATCATCGGCATCTGCGAGACGCTCATCAAGGGCACCAGCATGACGGTGTTCTCCGACGCGTTCACGTTCGCGCTGCTGATCGTTATCCTTGTGGTCAAGCCCACCGGCCTGTTCGGTGAAAAGGCCACGGACAAAGTCTGAGAGGGGGGATCACTGTGCTGAAAGCGAAAGACAAACAAGCGCGCCGCGGCAACTGGATCACCTTCGCCATCGTGCTCGCGCTCACGCTCATAACGATGGTGCTGGAAAACGTCATGTCTCCCGGCTCTCTGCTCTTTACAGTCATCAAAAAGGGCGCGGTGTACTCGCTCGTCGCCGTGTCCATGAACCTGCTCAACGGCTTTACAGGCTTGTTCTCGCTCGGTCAGGCGGGCTTCATGCTGCTCGGCGCGTATGCCTATGCGATCTTCATGATCCCGGATGCCGCGCGCGAGGGCGTGTATTACCTCTTCAGCGGGTCGAGCGTCCACTTCTCGTTTCAGGAGATGTTCCAGCACCTGTTCGGCACCAGCGGCTTCGGCGGCGGCGTGAGCCTGGTGCTCGGCGTACTGGTCGCCATCATCTTTGCGGGTCTGGTCGCGGCGCTCTTTGCGTATCTGATCGGTCTGCCGGTGCTGAGACTCAAGAGCGACTATCTGGCCATCGCCACGCTCGGCTTTGCCGAGATCCTGCGCGCCATCTTCCAGTGGCAGGCGCTCGGCAAGGTCACCAACGGCGCGAACATCCTCAAGGGCTATCCGACGTTTGCCGACTTCAACATCACCAACGCCGCCGGAAAGGTCGTCTTCCGCCTGAGCGCGGTCATGCCGATTCTGCTTGCCGGCGGGTGCATCTTCATCATCGTTCTGCTCATCAACTCCTCCTACGGCCGCGCGTTCAAGGCCATCCGCGACGATGAGATCGCGGCGGAGGCCATGGGTGTGAACCTCGAAAAGCACAAGAGCCTGTCCTTTGTCATCAGCTCGTTTTTCGCGGGCGTGTCCGGCGCGCTCTTTGCGATGTTCGCAACGACCGTGCAGGCCAAGGTCTTTACCTCGGCCATGACCTATGAGATCCTGCTCATCGTCGTCATCGGCGGCATCGGCTCGGTCTCCGGCAGCTGCATCGCCTCCTTCCTGTACATCGCCTGCTCCGAGTGGTGGCTGCGCTTCCTCGACAACGAGGCGTATATCGGCGCGTTTAAGGTGCCGCTGCTGCGCAACGGCTTCCGTATGGTCGTGTTCTCGGTCATCATCATGATCGTCGTGCTCTTCTTCCGCAAGGGCATTATGGGCGAGCGCGAGCTGCCGGATCTGTTTGGCAAGCGAGCGAAAAAGGCAAAAAAGAACGTAGTTGAGGAGGGCAAAGCAGATGCGTAAGGACATCCTCAGCGTGGAGAATATCACGATGCAGTTCGGCGGCGTCGTCGCCGTCAACAACCTCTCGCTGCACATTCCCGAGGGGCAGATCGTGGCGCTCATCGGCCCGAACGGCGCCGGAAAGACCACGGCCTTCAACTGCATCACCGGCGTATACGAGCCGACCAACGGCCTCGTCAAATTCCTCGGCGAGCCGATGGTGCGCAACCATCCGACCGGCAAGATGAAAAAGCTCTATAAGGGCGAAAACCCGCTGCTCTATACAAGCCAATACGATCCCGGCGACGAAACAAAAGAGCAGATGCTCCTGCGCGACCCGCTGGCGCGCACGGGCAAGATCCTCTCGCCGACGCCGGATAAGATCACGCAGCTCGGCATTGCGCGCACGTTCCAGAACATCCGCCTGTGGAAGAGCATGACGGTGTTTGAAAATGTGCTCGTGGCAAAGCACATGCGCGCCCGGCAGAACGTTTTTTCCGCGACCTTCCGCGGCAACGCCAAGGAAGAAAAGCGTATGCGCGACGAGACCATGGCGCTGCTCGCGGAGCAGGGACTGGAAAAGTATAAGGACGACATTGCCACGAGCCTGCCCTACGGCATCCAGCGCCGGCTCGAGATCGCCCGCGCGCTGGCGACCGATCCGAAGCTGCTGCTGCTCGACGAGCCGGCGGCCGGCATGAACCCGCAGGAGACGCTCGAGCTCGCGGCGTTCATCCACGAGCTGCGCGACAAGTATGACCTGACGATCTTCCTGATCGAGCACCACATGGATCTGGTCATGCGCATCTCCGATTATATCTACGTCATCGACTTCGGCAGCGAGATCGCGCAGGGTGTCCCGCAGGAGATCCAGAACAATCAGCACGTGATCGATGCCTATCTGGGGGTTGTGGAAGATGAGTGAACCGATTCTGAAAATTGAAGACCTGCAGGTCAATTACGGCGGCATCGAGGCCGTCAAGGGCATCTCGTTCGAAGTGCAGGAGGGGCAGATCGTCACGCTCATCGGCTCCAACGGCGCCGGCAAGAGCTCCACGCTGCGCACGATCTCCGGCCTTGTCAAGCCGAGCGGCGGCAAGATCCTGTTTGCGGGTGAGGATATCACCGGCAAAGATCCGACGCAGATCGTGACGCAGGGCGTCACGCTTGTGCCGGAGGGGCGGCGCATCTTCCCCGACATGACCGTGCTGGAAAACCTCAAGATCGGCGCATATCTGCGCAAGGACGATCTGTCCGCGGACATCGAGTGGGTGTACAGCCTGTTCCCGCGCCTGAAAGAGCGCAGCTGGCAGGCCGGCGGCACGCTCTCCGGCGGCGAGCAGCAGATGCTCGCAGTCGGCCGTGCGCTCATGAGCCGCCCGAAGCTGCTGATGATGGACGAGCCGTCGCTCGGTCTCGCGCCGCTGGTCGTGCGCGACATTTTCTCCATCATTCAGGAGATCAACAAGCAGGGCGTGACCATTCTGCTCATCGAGCAGAACGCGAACATGGCGCTCAAGATCGCCGACGTCGGCTACGTGCTCGAGACCGGACGCATCACGCTGACAGGCAGCGGCAAAGAGCTGCTGAGCAACGACGCGGTGCGTGCGGCATACCTCGGCGCATAAACGGATACAAAAACCGAACGGGAGACCGCCAGCGGCGGTCTTCCGTTTTTTCGGAACATTTCTTGACCATGTGCGTCGAATCCTGTACAATACCGTTGAAACCATCGAAGGATCGAGAGGTGTACTATGAAAAAAATTCTTTCCGGAATTCTGGTGCTGTGCCTGTCGCTTGCGCTGCTGAGTGCCTGTGACCGCGGCGGGCAGCCCGACAAGACGGTGACGGCCGGCGGCCTGACCTTTGCCAAAAGCTACAGTGAGGTCTATTCCGCACTTACCGACGCGCAAAAGGCGATCGCCGAGCGCAACACGCTGCTCAACACCGGCGCGGACTCGTCTGAGCCCAACGGTGCAGGCGCTGCCGGCGAGGGCTCGGAGGGCACGTTCTACTCCGGCACGAACGTGCAGGTCGAGGGCGTGGACGAGGGCGACATTGTCAAGACGGACGGCAAGTATATCTACATTCTGCGCGGCAGCGAGATGGTCGTCATGCAGGCTGACGGCAAGGATGTTACGGACGTGTCCAACGTCTTTGTCGGTCAGGACTGGGAGCAGACGACGACGGAGGACGGCCTGGCGCACACGCAGGAAAAACTGCCGACGGAGCTGTATCTGTCGGGCAGCCGTGCTGTCGTTGTCTCGGCCTATTCCGACTGGACGGATACAGGCAGCGCGGATGACACGGTGACCGGCTTCGGCCAGGATTACGTCGCAGTCGATATCTACGACGTGACCGACCCGACCGCGCCGGCGCTTGTCAAGTCGTTCGGGCAGGATGGCTACAAGATCGCCTCGCGCATGATCGATGGCGTGCTCTACCTGTGCTCGTCGTATTATCCTGCGAACCCCGAAAAGGGCGATGAGACAACGTTTGCCCCCCGGCTGTACGATGGAGACGCGGCGACGGTCGTGCCCTGCGGCAGCATCGGCCTCATGCCGGACGGCAATTCGATGACCTATGCGGTCGCGGCGTCGTATGACATCGCCTCCGGCGAGCGGCTGTCGAGCCAGTCTGTGCTCGGCGGCGGCGACAATGTGTATATGAACAAGGAGAATCTCTACCTGTGCGCGAGCATCTACGATGACGGTGCGGGCAAGACCTATAAGGACGGCAGCTATACCGTCACGGACTATACCTCAAGTGTGAACACGGTCGTCAACCGCTTCGCGATCGCGGACGGCAAGCTCACCTTTGCTGCCAACGGTGCGGTGCCCGGTGCGCTCAATAATCAGTTCTCGCTCGACGAGCGTGATGGCTATCTGCGTATGGCCACGACCGAGCAGACCTATTCCTACAGTGTCTACCGTGACGAGAAGCATGACTTTGAAAACACGAAGGCGGACGAAGACGGCATGCAGACGCGCAACGATGTCTATGTGCTCGATGCCTCGCTCAAGACCGTCGGCAGCGTGACCGGCCTTGCGGAAGGAGAGCAGGTGTTCTCCGCGCGCTTTGACGGCGATTACGGCTATCTGTGCACTTACCGCCAGACCGACCCGGTCTTTGCGGTCGATCTGACCGAGCCGACAAATCCGAAGGTCGTCGGTGAGCTCAAGCTCAGCGGCTACTCGGACTATCTGCACATCTGGTCGGACGGGCTGCTGTTCGGTCTCGGTATGGAGACGCAGTCGGTCGGCGCAAACACGACCGTGGACGGTATGAAGCTCGTCATGATCGATACGTCCGATCCCGCGAAGCTGCACGATCTGCACACGCAGGCGATTGACGCTGACTACAGCGAGGCGCTGAACAACCACAAGGCCATTCTGGTCGACAGCGGCAAGGACATCATCGCCTTCCCGGCGGAAAACAGCTATCTCGTCTATGGCTATTCGGCGGATGACGGCTTCACGCTGCGCAAGGAGATCTCCGTCTCGCAGTGGGACGGGAATAACCGCGGCCTCTATATCGGCGACTACTTCTATGTCGTCGGTTCGGATCAGATCAACGTGCTCGACCTGAATACGCTCGAGAATGTGGCGCAGGCGATCATCCCGCGCGGATGATGAAACATGGCTGCATCATCGCAGGCGGTGCGCTTCGGCGCACCGCCTTCTTCCGTTTCCCTAAAAGCCTCGCAGAGTTTCGCCGCCGGGCGGCGAAAGAAAATTCGATCATTTTCTCCGGCGACATGTGCGTCGGAGAAAATACTTTTCAGGCTGCAAGTGTGGAATTTGTGCGCCGCTGGCACACAAATTATGCGCGCAGCAGACTGCAGACCTTTTGTCGGAAAACCACTTGGGTTTTTCGACAGGCAACAGGCGGTGCGCTTTGGCGCACCGCCTGTTTACATTTTCGCGCCTGTGTGCTACACTGATACATTGAGCGAATATCGCAACGAGGGAGGCGGCAGTGTGCTCGAAAAGCTGCAACAAATTGAAAACCGGTATAGTGAGCTCGAGAGCAAGCTGGCTGACCCCGCGTATTATTCCGATCCAGCGGTGTTTACCGGACTCTGCCGCGAGCAGCGCGAGCTGCAGCCGGTCGTGGAGGCATACCGCGCCTATGCCGACTGTGAGGCGCAGATCGCGCAGGCGCAGGCACTGCTCGGCGATCCCGAACTGCACGAGATCGCGCGCGAAGAGCTCGAGAGCGGCAAGACCCGCCGCGCGGAGCTCGAGCAGACGCTGCGCGTGCTGCTGCTGCCGCGCGACCCGAATGATGACCGCAATGTCATTCTGGAGCTGCGCACCGGTGTCGGCGGGGAAGAATCGGCGCTCTTTGCGCATAGTCTCTATCGAATGTATACCATGTACGCCGACGCGCACGGCTGGAAGACCGAGATCGCGAACCTCAACGAGACGGAGCTCGGCGGCGTGCGCGAGGCGAGCCTGCTCATCAGCGGGCAGGGGGCGTACTCCCGCCTGAAGTTTGAAAGCGGGGTGCACCGCGTCCAGCGTGTACCGGAGACGGAGACAGGCGGCCGCATCCACACCAGCACCGCCACCGTGGCCGTGCTGCCGGAGATGGACGCCGTCGAGGTGCACATCGACCCGAAGGACCTGCAGATCGACACCTACCGCAGCTCCGGCGCGGGCGGTCAGCACGTCAACAAGACCGAGAGCGCCATCCGCATCACGCACCTGCCGACGGGCACGGTCGTCGAGTGTCAGGATGAGCGCAGCCAGTATAAGAATAAGGATCGCGCGATGAAGATCCTCGCCTCGCGCCTGTATGCCGCCGAGAGCGCCCGGCAGAGCGCCGAACGCTCGGCCGAGCGGCGCAGTCAGGTCGGAACGGGGATGCGCAACGAGCGCATTCGTACCTATAACTTCCCGCAGGGGCGGGTGACGGATCACCGCATCGGCCTGACGCTCTATAAGCTCGATCAGGTGCTCGACGGCGATCTGGATGAGATCATCGATGCGCTCACGCTGGCCGATCAGGCCGAGAAGCTGCGCGCATCCGTGGAGGAAGCATGAAAACACAACGGATCACAACCGAGATCGCGCAGGCGGCGGATGCCATCCGCGCCGGGCAGCTCGTCGCTGTCCCGACGGAGACGGTCTACGGCCTTGCCGGAAACGGCCTCGACCCCAAGGCCGTCGCGCAGATCTATGAAGTCAAAGGCCGGCCGAGCGTCAAGCCGCTGTCGCTGATGGTGCACGATGCCTCGGCGATGGCGCGCTACTGCGACCCCGTGCCGCAGGCGGCCCATACGCTGGCCGAGGCCTTCTGGCCCGGGCCGCTCACGATTGTGCTGCGCGCCAAAGCCTGCGTGCCCGAGATCGTGCGCGCGGGCGGCGAGACTGTCGGTTTGCGCTGCCCGGATCACCCGGCCACGCTCGCGCTCATCGAGGCGGCGCAGCTGCCGCTGGCAGCACCGTCGGCCAATCCCTCCGGCGCGCCGAGCCCGAAGACGGCGGACGACGTGCTGGCGTATTTTGACGGGCGGATCGCGGCCGTCATCGACGGCGGCCCCTGCGGCATCGGGCGGGAGTCCACGCTCGTCGACCTCTCGTGCACGCCGTACCGCATCCTGCGCTCTGCCGCCGTGCCGGACGATGCTGTCTGGGACGCGCTTGTGCGCAGGATGCACATCGTCGGCATCACGGGCGGCACAGGCTGCGGCAAGACGACTGCGCTCATGGAGCTGGAGCGGCAGGGCGCGCTCGTCATCGATTGCGACGCAGTGTATCATGAGCTGCTGGCATCGAATGCCGCCATGCTTGCGGAGATCAACGCCCGTTTTCCGGGTACAATAGAAAATGGGGCGCTGCAGCGAAAGCGGCTCGGCGCGGTCGTGTTCGCGGACGCGGCGGCGCTCGGCGATCTCAACGCCATCACGCACCGGTATGTCCGCGCCGAGGTGCAGTCTCGTCTGCGCGCGTGGGCGCGGCAGGGCGGCACGGTCGCGGCGATCGACGCCATCGCGCTCATCGAGAGCGGGCTGGCGGAGCTGTGCACCGTTACCATCGGCGTGACGGCGCCGCGCGAGCAGCGTATCGAGCGGCTCATCGCGCGCGAGGGCGTGACGCGCGATTATGCCGAGGCGCGCATCGACGCGCAGAAGCCCAACGAATGGTTTGTCCAGAACTGCAGCCATGTGCTGGATAACGGCGGCACGCTCGCCGATTTTCAGCGCCGCTGCCATCAACTGATACAGGAGGTGCTCTCATGAGCGAAGATAAGGAAGTCAAGCAGTGGAAGGAAAAGCTGTTTTACCGTCCGAAGAACGGGTACGATCAGATCGACGCCGAACAGACCGGTGAGATCTTTGCCTATGCCGAGGGGTATAAGCGCTTTCTCGACGCCGCACGCACCGAGCGCGAGGCCGTCAAGGAGGCAATCCGCATGGCGGAGGACGCGGGCTTTGTGCCGTATACGTTCGGCATGGAGCTGCAGCCGGGTGCAAAGGTGTATGTGAATAACCGCGGCAAGGCGCTCATGCTGGCCGTGCTCGGCGAGCAGCCGCTCGATCACGGCTGCGTGATCGCGGGCGCGCACGTTGATTCCCCGCGCCTCGATCTCAAGCAGACGCCGATGTATGAGGATTCGGAGCTGGCGTATTTTAAGACGCACTATTACGGCGGCATCAAGAAGTACCAGTGGGTCGCGATCCCGCTGGAGCTGCACGGCACGATCGCGCTCAAGGACGGCAGCACGATCGACGTCGCCATCGGCCGCGAGCCTGACGAGCCGCAGTTTGTCATCACAGACCTCCTGCCGCACCTCGGCAAGGATCAGCTGCGCAAGACCATGGAAGAGGGCATCACCGGCGAGGCACTCAACATCGTCATCGGCAGCATGCCGTATGCCGGTGAGGGCGGCGACCGTGTGAAGCTCGCCGTACTGTCGCTGCTGCATGATGAGTACGGCATCACGGAGGAGGACTTCCTGTCGGCGGAGCTCGCTGCCGTGCCGGCGTTCCCGGCGCGCGACATCGGCTTTGACCGCAGCATGATCGGCGCCTACGGGCAGGACGACCGCGTGTGTGCCTATGCCGAGCTGCGCGCGATCCTTGATCTCGAGGGTGCGCCGGAGCGCACGGCTGTGTGCATTCTCGCCGACAAGGAGGAGACCGGCTCCGACGGCGTGTCCGGCATGCAGTCGCAGGCGTTCGAGGCGTTCATGGCCGACCTCTGCGAGCAGCAGGACGTCGCGCTGCGCCACTGCTTTGCCAAGAGCTTCTGCCTCTCGGCGGATGTGTGCGCGGCCTATGACCCGAGCTTCCCAGAGGTGAGCGCAAAGCGCACCGAGGCCAAGCTCAACTACGGCATGGGCATCTGCAAGTTCACGGGCGCGCGCGGCAAGTCCGGCACGAGCGACGCCTCGGCCGAGCTCGTGGCCTATCTGCGCCGCCTCTTCGCCGACAACGGCGTCGTCTGGCAGCTGTCCGAGATGGGCAAGGTCGATCAGGGCGGCGGCGGCACGATCGCCAAGTTCATGGCTGACCGCAACATTGATACCATCGACGCAGGTGTGCCGGTGCTGAGCATGCACGCACCGTTTGAGCTCGTGTCGAAGTTTGACTGCTGGATGACGTATCGCGGTGTATTGGCCGCTTACTGCGACACGCAGGCGTGATCCGTCCGACCGGGGGAAACGGGCGCTGCGTCTGTTTTCCCTTGTGGAATAACGGGGATTGTGCTATCATAAAATGTTGCTATTTGCGCACTGGGAGGTGTATCCATGACCATCTGGAATGCGATTCTGCTCGGTCTGGTGCAGGGCATCGCAGAGTTTCTGCCGATCTCCAGCTCCGGACATCTGTCGATCCTGCAAAATCTGTTTCATATGTCTACCGCAGAGGACGGCCATCTGTTTTTTGACGTGCTGCTGCATCTGGGCACACTCGTTTCGATTTGCATCGTCTATTGGCGGGACATCGTGGCCATGGTGCGCGAGACGTTCGCGTTTTTCGGCAATACGCGCCTGCCGGCTGAGCAGCGGCGGAAGCAGTTTCCTGCGGCGCGCATGGTACTTATGATCATCCTTGCGACGCTGCCGTTGTTTCTGATCCTGCCGATCAACGACAAAGTGGAGCAGCTGTATTACCACACGTTTTTCATCGGCCTCATGCTGATCCTCACGGGTTGTCTGCTGTTCGTGGCCGATAAAATGCCAAAGGGCACGCGCACGGAGAAAAATATGCGCGTGCACGACGCGCTCATCATCGGAGCGTGTCAGGCTGTGGCGACGATTCCGGGCCTGTCCCGGTCGGGTACCACGATCGCGGCCGGCATGGCCACGGGGCTGGAGCGCAGCTTTGCGGTGCGCTTCTCGTTTCTGATGTCGCTGCCCGCGGTGCTGGGCGCGAACATCCTGGCCTTGGCCAAAGCGGCCAAGACGGGCATTGATGTCTCGCTCCTGCCGGCATATCTGGTCGGCATGCTTGTGGCGATGGCTTCCGGCATCGTGGCCATCGGCCTTGTCAAGCGCCTGACATCGAAGGGGCACTTCGGCGCGTTCAGCTACTATTGCTGGGGCGCCGGTGCAGTGACGATGCTGCTGTCTCTGATTTTCTGAGAGGACGTTATTACATGGCAACTTCATCATCCAAAAAGAAAACCGGCTCGGCAAAAAAGCCTGCTGTAGCGCCGAAAAAACAGCCGGCAAAAAAGCAGCCTGCTGCAGCGCCCACGCCTGCGCAGACTGCGCCGACGTGGCCGTATGCCATCGTGTGCATCGTGCTGTCGCTGCTCGCGTTTCTTGGCCTGTTTCACGCCGAGGGCGTCATCATCGACGGCTTTGCGGGCTTCCTGTCCGGCATTATGGGCTGGGGCTATTGGGCGTTCCCGTTTGCGGTGCTGCTGCTGGCTTGGGTCTTTGTGCGCAATCCGGAGCGGCACTTCGGTCTGCGCGTGACGGCGTCGCTGCTGATCGCGCCGCTGTTCGGCACGATCGTGCACCTCATGGTCTGCCGCGTGCCGTTCACGGCGCAGACGTTCGGCGCGATCGTCGGTCAGCTCTATGACGGCGGCAAGGCGCTCACCTCCGGCGGCGTCATCTCCGGCGGCGTTGGCTATCTGCTAAAGGCCGGCATCAGCGTGTACGCGGCGCTGCCGCTGACGATGGCGGCATTCGTGGCCTGCGTGCTCGGCAGTATGGATCTGACGGTCGGCAAGATCGTCACATGGTGGCGCGCGCACCGCGAGGCGCAGTACATCCCGGATGACGGAGACCAGCCGCTCTTTGACGACGAGGACGAGCCTGCCGCGCCGCCGCAGCCCGAGCCGCAGCGCAGGGCGCGCCGCGCCGCGCCGGACAAGCCTGTCGCCAAGAAAAAGCTCATCGATATTCCGGTCGAGGACACGCCGTCCGAGCCGGATGACGAGCCGATCGACCCAATCCCGGTCAAAAAGGCCGCCCGCGGTGGGAAAAAGCCCGCGCCGGCGGAGGCGACGCAGAATGTGCAGCCGCTATCCGTGGAGGAGGCGGCAGACATCTGCGGCGTGGATGTGACGGCCGCGCAGGAGATCCATGATCCGCCGAAGCCGTCGAAAAAGGCGGCCAGCGCCGCCGTTGCGGCAGAGACGGCGGCGATCACCTCCGCGATCGAGCGCGAGAACGCCGACCACTCTGCCTATCAGCTGCCGCCGGTATCATTTCTGCGCGCGGGGAAGAAGGATCAGACCGACGCAACGGAGGAGATCCGCTTCAACCGCGACCGGCTCGATACCGCTCTGAGCAGCTTCGGCGTCAATGCCACGATCCGCGACGTGACGCGCGGCCCTACGGTCACACGCTACGATCTCGAGCTCGAGGCGGGCGTGAAGCTCAACAAGATCACGAATCTCTCCGGCGACCTTGCGCTCGCGCTCGGCGTGGAGAACGTGCGCATCGCGCCCATCCCGGACAAGATCTCGACCGTCGGCATCGAGGTGCCGAACAAGATCGTCAGCGCGGTCTGCCTGCGCGATATTATCGACTCGCCCGCATTCCGCAATGCCAAGTCCAAGCTCTCGTTTGCCGTCGGCAAGGACATCGGCGGCAACTGCATCATCGGCAACATCTCCAAGCTGCCGCATATGCTCATCGCCGGTACGACCGGCTCCGGTAAGTCCGTGTGCATGAACTCGCTCATCCTCAGCCTGCTCTATAAGGCGACCCCGGACGAGGTGCGCCTGATCATGATCGACCCGAAGATGGTCGAGCTCGGCATCTATAACGGCATCCCGCACCTGTTCATCCCCGTCGTGACCGACCCCAAGAAGGCGGCCGGCGCACTGCAGTGGGCGGTCGTGGAGATGCTCAAGCGCTACCGCCTGTTTTCCGAGGCGCAGGTGCGCGATCTGGCAAGCTACAACGCCCTGCAGAAGAACGAACCCGACGGGCAGACGCTGCCGCAGGTCGTCATCGTCATCGACGAGCTGGCCGACCTCATGCTCTGCGCCGCCAAAGAGGTGGAGGAGAGCATCTGCCGCGTGGCGCAGATGGGCCGCGCTGCGGGTATGCACCTCATCATTGCGACGCAGCGCCCGTCGGCCGATGTCATCACCGGCCTCATGAAGGCGAACATCCCGAGCCGCATCGCCTTTGCGGTCTCGTCCTCACTCGAGAGCCGCATCATTCTCGATACCTCCGGCGCGGAAAAGCTCATCGGCATGGGCGATATGCTCTACGCGCCCATCGGCACCGGAAAGCCCCTGCGTGTGCAGGGCTCGTTCGTGTCGGACGAGGAGCGCGAGGAGGTCGTGCGCTTCATCAAGCAAAACTCCGAGGCGCAGTACAGCGACGATATCATCGCCCAGATCGAGAAGTCCGCTGCCGAGGCCGACAAGAAGTCCGGCCCCGCACCCGAGGCGGAAAAGCCTTCCAAGAGTGACTATGACGAGCTGCTGCCGCAGGGAGTGGACGTCATTCTCGAGACGAAGCAGGCGTCGGTGTCCATGCTGCAGCGCCGGTTGAAGCTCGGCTATTCGCGCGCCGCGCGTATGGTCGACCAGATGGAGGAGATGGGCATTGTCGGGCCGTTCGAGGGCTCGAAGCCGCGTAAGATCCTCATCACGAAGGAGCAGTGGCAGGAGATGCAGTATGTGCAGGGCACCGCGCCGAGCGAGGTGCTGCAGGCACAGACGGAATTTGCAGACGTGAACGAAGAGGAACCTGAAGACGATGAATCATGATCTTCACACGGGGCGGCCGGAGCGCCGCCCCGTCGGCACGATCGCCTTTCCCGGCGGCGCGGACTTTGCCCCGGAAATGACGCCGGCGCAGGTCGGCGCCTACAGTACGCTCGCCCTCGCGCACATCGGCGACGGGGTGTATGAGCTCATGATGCGCACGGCGCTGTGTGCTGCCGGGCTCACCGCCGTGACCGACCTGCACCGCGAGACGGTGCGCCGCGTCAACGCGCCCGCGCAGGCGCGCGCAGCGGAGGCGATCCTGCCGCTGCTCACGGAGGCGGAGCACGCTGTTTATAAGCGCGGGCGAAATGCGAAGGTGAACTCCGTACCGCAGCATGCGGACGCTGCGCAGTATCACGCCGCCACGGGGCTCGAGACGCTCTTTGGCTGGCTGTATCTGCTTGGGCGTACGCAGCGGCTGCGCGAGCTGTTCGCCGCGATCACGGAGGTGCTTTGATATGCCGATGGACGCAGTGTTTCTGCACGGCCTGACGCGGGAGCTGACGCAGAGCCTGACCGGCGCGCGCATCGACAAGGTGCAGCAGCCGGAGCGGGATCTGCTGTTGCTGTCCGTGCGCACGCAGAGCGGCAATGCCAAGCTGCTCGTGCACGGCGGCGTGGGCAGCGCGCGCGTGCATTTTACGCGCGGCACGTTTGAAAACCCCGCCGAGCCGCCGATGTTCTGTATGCTTCTGCGCAAGCACCTCGTCGGTGCGCGCATCACGGGTATTTCCCAGCCGGATTTTGAGCGCATGCTCATCCTCGACCTCGACGGGCGGGATGAACTCGGCACGCCGGTCAAAAAGCGGCTCGTCGTTGAGATGCTCGGCCGCCAGTCGAACGTCATCCTCGTCAGCGGTGACGGGCACATCATCGACTGCATGCGCCGCGTGGATTCCTCCATGAGCGAGACGCGGCAGGTGCAGCCGGGGCTGTTTTACCGTATGCCGCTGCGGCAGGATAAGCCGGTGCTGTTTGATACGACGCCGGAGCAGCGCGTGCAGATGCTTTCCGCCCCGGTCACGGCGGCGACGGTCGATAAGTGGCTGCTGGGGCTCTTTTCCGGCGTGTCACCGCTGCTGTGCCGGGAGGTGTGCTTCCGCGCGCTCGGCGATGCCAGCCCGCGCCTGGAGCGGCTGGACGATGCGCAGCGTGCACGCCTGGTGCATGAGCTCGATGCGCTTGTGTTTACCGTCGAGACGAACAATCTTTCCCCGACCATGCTGCTCGACGGCGAACGGCCGAAGGACTTTTCTGCCGTGCCGATCCTGCAGTATCAGGGTGCGCTCTCAAGCCGCGGCTGCGGCTCGTTTTCCGAGCTGCTGGATGAGTTTTATCTCCGCCGCGACAAGGCGGAGGCCATGCGCCGCCGCTCGCAGGAGCTGACGCATCAGGTGCGCACTGTGCGCGACCGCACGGCCAAAAAGCTCGCCATCCAGCGCTCGGATCTGCTGCGCTGTGCCGACCGCGAGGCGCTGCGGCAAAAGGCCGATCTCATCAAGGCGAACCTCTACCGCATCCAGAAGGGCGCGCGCACCGTGACGGTGCAGGACTACTACGCCGAGGGCTGTCCGGATGTGACGATCGAGCTTGATCCGCGCAAGAGCCCGCAGGAAAACGCCGCCGCGCTCTATAAGGCCTACCGTAAGGCCAAGACGGCCGAGCAGCACCTGACCGGCCTGATCGCCGAGTCGAGCCGGAATCTTGAGTACCTCAACAGCGTGCTCGACGAGCTCGCGCGCGCCGAGAGCGAGCGTGATCTCATGGACATCCGTGCCGAGCTGCGCGCGACCGGCTACCTGCGCCAGCCGCGCAATGCCAAAAAGGAAAAGGCAGCGCCGCGCGCGCCGCTCGCCTTCGTGTCGAGCACCGGGTATGAGATTCTCGTCGGCCGCTCCAACACGCAAAACGATGAGCTCACGCACCGCACGGCCCGCCGCACGGACATCTGGCTGCATGTGCAGAAGGTGCACGGCTCACACGTCATCATCCGCGCGCATGATACGACGCCGGACGAGCAGACGATCGCCGAGGCGGCAAGTCTCGCCGTGTACTATTCGCAGGCGCGTGACGGCGGAAAGACGCCCGTGGACTACACCATGGCGCGCTTTGTGCGCAAGCCCTCCGGCGCGCTGCCGGGCATGGTGCTCTATACCGATTATCAGACCTGCATGGCCGAGAGCGATGAGGCGCTCGTCGAGCGCCTGCGCGTGCGATAGGAGGGCAGGGGCATGGGTCAATCCGGCGTTCTGCTCGACCTGCTTGTGCTGGTGGCCGTCTATGCTGCATGGCTGCTGCCGAAGTGGCGGCGGCTGGGGAGAAGACCGCTGCTCGTCTATACGCTCATGTATGGCTGCCTCGCCGGGATCGTGCGCTTTACGCTCATGCCGGTGCTCACGGCGCTGCCGTACTGCTTTGACCATCCGTACATCCCGATGCATATGGCTCCGTTTGAGGATGTCATCCTCCGTCACGGGGACTATGTGCGGCAGATCGTGCTCAATGTCGTCCTGTTTCTTCCGTTCGGAGTGCTGCAGCCGCTGTGCGATCGCTGCCGTGGCAGGCGGCCGCGTTTCTGGCGCTGTCTGCTGCTGACACTGGCGCTCAGTGCCGGTATCGAGCTCGTGCAGCCGCTGCTGCACATTTTCCGCAAAGCGGATATTACGGACGTCATCACGAATACGATCGGCGGCGTGCTCGGCTATGCGCTCTGGGCGCTTGGAAACGTCTGCTGCAAAAAACGGCAGGGATAGGTGCTGAGCTGCCGGCGGCTTTTCCGGTTGAAAACAGTCAAAAGTTCCTGTATACTGGTGTTGTTACAAAAACGCGAAAACGCGGATAACAGAGAAATCAAATTCGGAGGAAGAATTATGGATAAGCGGATCTATCGCGAATATGTCGCGATCCTGAAAGAGGAGCTGCAGCCCGCCATGGGCTGTACCGAGCCCATCGCCGTGGCTTACTGTGCGGCGCTTGCGCGCCAGACGCTCGGCGCGCTGCCGGAGACGGTGGAGGTGCTCGCAAGTGCGAACATCATCAAAAATGTCAAGAGCGTCATCGTTCCGAATACGAACGGCCTGCGCGGCATCGCGGCCGCGGCCGCGGCGGGCATCGTGGCAGATAACGCGGACGCGCAGCTTCAGGTGCTCGCGGAGCTCACGCCGGAGCAGGTAGAGTCCGTCAGCACCTATCTGGAGCAGGCGGCGTTCACCGTCGGGCGTTCGGATAAGGACTATGTGTTTGACATTCAGGTGCGCGTCACGGCGGGAACGGACAGCGCCTTCGTCGAGATCGCTGGCTTCCATACCAACGTGATCCGTGTGGAGAAAAACGGCGTCGTGCTGCAGCACAAGGACTATCAGGAGTCGGCCGGTCAGCACACGACCGACCGCAGCCTGCTGACGGTCGAGAATATCATCGCCTTTGCAAACGAGGTCGAGATCGCCGATGTGCAGGAGATCCTCCAGCGGCAGATCGACCTGAACTGGGCGATTGCCGAGGAAGGCCTGCGGGGGGACTACGGTGCGAACATCGGCCGCATCCTGCTGCAGTCTTACGGCACGAGCGTCCACAATCGCGCCAAGGCCTACGCCGCTGCAGGGTCGGATGCGCGCATGAACGGCTGTGACCTGCCGGTCGTCATCAACTCTGGCAGCGGCAATCAGGGCCTGACGGCGTCCCTGCCGGTCGTGATCTATGCCAAGGAGCTCGACGTCACGCAGGAGATGCTCTACCGCGCGCTTGCGGTGTCGAACCTGATCACCATCCATCTGAAGACCGGTATTGGCAGCCTGTCCGCCTATTGCGGCGCGACGGCGGCCGGCTGCGGCGCGGCAGCAGGCGTGACGTATCTCTACGGCGGTCAGTTCCGCGAGATCGCGCACACGGTCGTCAATGCCGTTGCCATCGCCTCCGGCATGATCTGCGACGGTGCGAAGGCAAGCTGTGCGGCCAAGATCGCCTCGGCAGTCGAGGCGGGGTTGCTGGGGATGCAGATGCAGATGCACGAGAGCCAGTTCTACGGCGGCGACGGCATCGTCGTCAAGGGCGTGGAGAACACGATCCGCAACATCGGCACGCTTGCCAGCGAGGGCATGCGTGAAACCGACCGCACGATTATCCGCATGATGATCCAGGAGCACTGACACATATGGAATTTGCCGGCTGCCGCATGGCGGCCGGCATTTTTTTGCGCGCAGCGGCGCGTGCCGCTTGCATTTCGGGCGCACGGCGCGTATAATAACTCATATTTTTTGATCCGCGATCTGCGGCCTGTTTTGCATCCAAGGAGGCGTATTATGCGTTTATTTGATATTCTCGGGCCCGTGATGGTCGGCCCGTCCAGCAGTCACACGGCCGGCGCCGTGCGCATTGGCCTGACGGCGCGCAAGCTGCTCGGCGACCGGCCGGTGCATGCCGACATCTCGCTGCACGGCAGCTTTGCCCTGACCGGCCACGGCCACGGTACGGACTGCGCGCTGATTGCGGGCCTGCTCGGCATGCAGCCGGACGACCTGCGCATCCCGGAAAGCTTCGCCGTCGCGGCGGAGCAGGGGTTAACGTTCACATTTCAAAACGTGCAGATGCGCAATGCGCACCCGAACACCGCGCGCCTGAAGCTCACGGGAGCAAACGGCCGCGCGCTCGATATCGTGGCCGAGAGCGTCGGCGGCGGGCGCATCCGTATCCGCTCCATCGACGGCATTGAGACGAACTTTTCCGGTGAGCATAACACGCTCATCGTCCATAATCAGGACACGCCCGGCCATGTCGCGGCCGTGACGGCGGCGCTCATGCAGCGGCATGTCAACATCGCCACCATGCAGCTCTACCGTGATGAGCAGGGGGGCTATGCGGTCATGATCCTCGAATGTGACCAGCCGATCCCGAAGGACATCGAGCAGTGGCTGTCGCACATCGAGGGCATTCAGAAGATCACGATCTTTAATCAGGAGGAACCGGTATGAGTTTTTCGAGCATTGCGGACATGCTTTCGGCGGTGCAGGAGCGCACCCAGCCGCTCTACGCCGTCATTCGCGACGCAGATTGTCTGGAAAACGGCTATGACGCCGCGGCCTCCCACCGACAGATCGCAGCGCTCTGGGCGGCCATGCAGGCCTCCAGCCGGCAGTACTGTGCGGACGACCGCTCCAACAGCGGGCTCATCGGCGGCGACGCGGAAAAGCTCCGCGCGGCGGCGGAAAAGGGCTTGCTGCTCGGCGGGACATATTTTCAGCGCGTGACGGAGCAGGCGCTCAAAGTCGCCGAGTGCAACGCCTGCATGAAGCGCATCGTTGCCGCACCCACGGCGGGCAGCTGCGGCGTGCTTCCGGCGGTGCTGATCCCGCTCACCGACGAGCGGGACGTTCCGGAGGAGATGATCCTGCAGGCGCTGTACATCGCGGCGGGCTTCGGTCAGGTCACGGCGCTGCGCGCGAGCGTTGCCGGGGCGCAGGGCGGCTGTCAGGCGGAGATCGGCACGGCCAGCGCCATGGCCGCCGCCGCGCTGACGCATATCCTTGGCGGCACGGCGCAGCAGTGCGCGGATGCGTACGCCATCGCGCTTGCAAACCTGCTTGGGCTTGTCTGCGATCCGGTCGCGGGGCTTGTGGAGGTGCCGTGCGTCAAGCGCAACGTCATCGGCGCGGTCAACGCCGTGAGCGCGGCGAACATGGCCGTCGCCGGCATCACGAGCCGCATCCCGGTCGATGAGGTCATCGATGCGATGGGCGAGATCGGTGATGCGCTCCCGGCCGACCTGCGCGAGACCGGGCTCGGCGGTCTTGCGGGCACACCGACCGGGCGAAAGATCGCGCGCAAGGTCACCCACGCCGACCCCTGAACGTCGCACACAAAACCTGCTGCACCGCCGATGCAGCAGGTTTTTGCACAAAAAGGCTTGACAGAAGCGCAAAATGACGGCAATGTATATCTGAAATTATGAGACCGATCAGGCGTGACCCGCTTGGCGGGCAGAAAGGCGGAGCTATGGAATACAACAAACCCATTGCGGATATGTGCCCCGGCATGGATGTCGAGGGCTTTTACATCCTGCGCGCAGCGGCGCTCAAGACGACCAACAGCGGCAAGCCCTTTCTCAGCGGCACGATCTGTGACCGCACGGGCAGCGTCGAGATCAAGGTCTGGGACTACAGCGGCCCGATCGGCGCGCGCGCGGACGATGCCGGCCGCGTCGTGAAGATCCGCGGCAGCGTTTCGGAATACCGCGGCGCGCTGCAGGTGAGCGTGCACCGCATCCGCATGGCCGAGGCCGCGGACACATATGACAAATCTCTGCTCGTACCGACGGCACCGATCGACGCCGATGCTGCGCTCGCGGACGTGCAGCGGCTGGTCGCCTCGATCGCGGACGCGGATTACCGCAGCGTCGCCGAGACAATGCTCGCGCGCCACCTTGATGCGTTTCGCCGCATCCCGGCCGGAAAGACCGTGCACCACAGCTTCCTGTCCGGCCTTTTGATGCACACATACAACATGCTGCGTGCGGCGGATTTTCTCGCCGGGCTCTATCCGGAGGTCATCGACCGCAGCCTGCTGCTGACCGGCACACTGCTGCACGATTTTGCCAAGGAGCGGGAGTTCGTGTTTTCCGACCTCGGCATCGTGACGGAGTATTCCACCGCCGGGCAGCTGCTCGGCCATCTGGTCATGGGCGCGCAGGAGGTCGCGGACGTCGCGCGCGAGCTTGCCATTGCCGAGGAAAAGTCCCTGCTGCTGCAGCACCTGCTGCTCTCGCACCACGGCGAGCCGGACTTCGGCGCGGCCGTGCGCCCCATGTGCGCCGAGGCGGAGCTGCTGTCGTACATCGACCTCATTGACAGCCGCATGGAGATCTATGCCGAGACGCTCCCGAGCGTGCCGGCCGGCGGCTTCAGCCAGCGTATTTTTGCGCTGGAAAAGAAGATCTATCACCACAACTGAGGAGCTTGCCCATGATGACCCTGCCGGAACAAGTGCATATGGCGCTCGACCGCCTCAAGGCGGCGGGGTGGGAGGCCTTCGTCGTCGGCGGCGCGGTGCGCGATGCGCTGCGCGGCTGCGCAGCGGGGGACTGGGACATCACGACCGATGCCGAGCCCGAGCAGGTCGAGCGGGTCTTTTCCGGCGAACGGCTCATCGAAACGGGACTCCGGCACGGCACGGTGACCGTCCTGCTTGACGGTCTGCCGCTGGAGATCACGACCTACCGCGTCGACGGCGGCTACTCAGATCACCGGCGGCCGGACAGCGTGACGTTTACGCGCAGCCTGCGCGCCGATCTGCTGCGGCGCGATTTTACGATGAATGCGCTCGCTTATAATCCGCGCACGGGACTCGTGGATATCTGCGGCGGGGCGGAGGATCTCGCGCACGGCGTCGTACGCTGCGTGGGTGAGCCCGAGCGCCGCTTTCGTGAGGACGGGCTGCGCATTTTGCGTGCGCTGCGCTTTGCGTCCGTGCTCGGCTTCACCATCGAGCCGGAGACGGCGGCGGCCATCCACCGCTGCGCCGAGCTGCTGCGGTATCTTGCGGCGGAACGCGTGCTGAGCGAGCTGACAAAGCTGCTCTGCGGGCAGAATGCAGGCGCGGTGCTGCGGGAGTTTTCCGATGTGCTGGCCGTCCCCATCCCGGAGCTGCGGCCGATGTTCGGCTTTGCGCAGCACAACCCGCACCACGACCGGGACGTCTGGCAGCACACGGTCGCGGTTGTGGAGCATATCCCGCCCGAGCCGGTGCTGCGCTGGGCAGCGCTGCTGCACGACGTCGGAAAGCCGCCGTGCTTTTCGCTTGCAGACGACGGCGTCGGACACTTCTACGGTCATGCCGCCAAGAGCACGGAGCTCGCGGATGCGATCCTGACGCGGCTGCGCATGGATACGGCCGGGCGCACGCGCATCACGCAGCTCATCCGCTATCACGACCTGCCCATCGCGCCGGAAGCGAAGCCCATCCGGCGGCTGATGCATAAGCTCGGCGTCGAGCCGGTGCGGCAGCTCTTCGCGCTGCACATCGCCGATACCTGCGGGCAGTCTGCCATCTGCGCCGGACGCGTGCAGACCTATCAGGAGGCCGGGCGCGTGCTCGATAAGCTGCTTGCGGCGGATGCCTGCTTTTCGCTCCGGGATCTCGCCGTTAACGGCAGCGACCTGCTTGCGCTCGGCCTGCGCGGACGGGCTGTGGGCGCGGCGCTGCAGGCGTGCCTGGACGCCGTCATGGATGAGCGGGTCGCAAATGAGCGGGCGGCACTGCTGGCATATGCGGCGGAAAATTTGCACCGCTTTGCAAATTCCTGACCGTCAGGTCTTGAAAAATGTGGGGCGATGTTATAAGATGAAGGACAATATCTAATTACATTGTAATAGAATATGCGGAGAACAGGACTATGGAGCAGATTCGGTCGCGGAAAAATCAATATATCCTGCACCTGCGCGCGCTGGCAAAGTCGGCAGATGCGCGCCGGGAGGCAGGAGAGTACGTCTGCGACGGCGAAAAGCTGCTGCGCGAGGCGCTGCAGTTCGGCGCGGAGGTCACGTCCGTGCTCTGGCGCGAGGCGGCGGCGTTTTCACTGCCGGACGGTATCGCGCAGTACGCGGCGGATGCCGGGCTCGTTGAGTACGCCTCGCCGCTCATGCACTCGCCGGGGCCGGTCTTTACCGTGCGCATCCCGGCGATGCGCCTGCCGGAGCCGCTGCACCGTGTCATCGTGCTCGAAGGGGTGCAGGACCCCGGCAACGTCGGCACGGTCATCCGCACGGCCAACGCCCTCGGCATGGATGCCGTGGTGCTCACCGGCGCGTGCGCCGATCTCTACGGGCCGAAGACCGTGCGCGCGACGATGGGCGCGCTCTTCCGTCAGCCGGTGCTGACGTGCGCGACGGACGAGCTGATGCAGCTGCTGCGCGCAAACGGGCTCAAGCTCTACGGCGCGGCGCTGACGGACACGGCGCAGGATTTGCGGTGCGTGCCGCTCACGCCGGCAGCCGTGGCGATCGGCAGCGAGGGGCGCGGTCTGAGTGCGCAGCTGCTCGCGCAGTGCGATGGGCAGATCATCATCCCCATGCAGCCGGGCGCGGAGTCGCTCAATGCGGCGGTGGCCGCGGCGGTCGTCATGTGGGAGATCGCCCGCACCGAGACGTGAGGAGGGCGTGAGATGTCGCAGCTCAAATACTGGGTCTGGCTGTCCATGCGCTTCGGCGTGCGGCCGAAGGTGAAGCTCGCGCTTGTGGAGCACTTCGGCACGCCGCGCGATGTGTATTTTGCCACGGAGGCGGACTACCGCGTCCGTGCCTCGCTGCGCCCGGAGGAGCTGCGTCTGCTGCTGGATAAGGATCTGCATGAGGCCGAGCGCGCGCTCGCCATCTGCGACCGGGAGGATATCCGCGCCCTGACGATCCAGGACGCTGCCTATCCGCAGCGGCTGCTGCAGATCTATGACCCGCCGCTCGTGCTCTATGTGCGCGGCACACTGCCGCCGCTGGATGACCGCGCGGCCGTCGCCGTCGTCGGTACGCGCAGCGCCACGCCTTACGGGATGCGCACGGCGCACAAGCTTGGCTCGGAGATCGTGCGTCACGGCGGCATCGTGCTCTCCGGTCTCACCGCCGGCATCGACCGCTCAGCCGCCGAGGGCGCGCTGGACGCGGGCGGTGTCTGTGTGGGTGTGTCCGGCACGGCGATCAATCTGGATTTTGCGGGCGCGTGCACGCAGAGCGTCGCGCGCTGCGGCGCGGTCGTGAGCGAGTTTGCGCCGAATATGTCCGTGCCGCGCTTCGGCTTCCGCTTGCGCAACCGCATCACCTCCGGTCTCGCCGTGGCGACGGTCGTGGTCGAGGCGCCGGAGAAAAGCGGCGCACTGCTCTTCGCCGAAGATGCGATCACACAGGGCAGGGAGGTCTTTGCCGTGCCCGGAAACGCCGATTCCCACGCCTCCGTCGGCAGCAACGCGCTGCTCAAGGACGGAGCGCGTCCGGCGACGTGCGCATGGGATGTGCTGGGCGATTTTCGCCGTATGTTTCCCGGCACGCTGCACGAGCGCATCGCGCCCGAACCCGAACCCGCAGCGCCGCAAGCCCCGCCCGAGACGGGCGACGGCTTTGCACAGGTGCGCCGCCCGGTCGCGGAGAAAAGGATTGACAAGCTGCAGCCGGAGGCATATATTGACCTGGAAGCGCAGCTGCGATCGCTCACGACGGAGCAGCTGCAGATCGTCACGGCGATCGATACGCCCGCCACGCAGGTGGATCTCATCATCGCCAGGACCCGGCTGCCGGCGAGCAAGGTGCTCGCGGAGCTGACCGTACTGCAGATCCGCGGCGTGGTCCGGCAGGAACCGGGCAAACGCTTTTCATTAAATATACGCGCAGGCACTGCGCAGGAATCATAAGGAGTTGGAACAGACCCGATGGCAAAAGCAAAAACGGATCTGGTGATCGTCGAGTCTCCGGCGAAGGCCAGAACAATCGAAAAATATCTGGGCAGCAACTATCAGGTCGTGGCCTCGATGGGCCATTTGCGCGACCTGCCCAAGAGCACGATGGGCGTCGATATTGACGGCGACTTCACGCCGCAGTATCTGCCCGTGAAGGATCGCGCCGACGTGATCGCCGACCTGAAAAAGCGCGCCAAATCTGCCGGAACCGTCTATCTCGCGACCGACCCTGACCGCGAGGGAGAGGCCATTTCGTGGCACCTGAAGGAGCTGCTGAATCTGCCGGACGATAAGGCCAAGCGCGTGACCTTCAACGAGATCACGAAGAAGGTCGTCACCGAGAGCATCCAGCACCCACGCGAGATCGATCAGGATCTGGTCGATGCGCAGCAGGCGCGCCGCGTGCTCGACCGCATTGTGGGCTACAAGCTCAGCCCGCTGCTCTGGCGCAAGGTCAAGCCCGGCCTGTCCGCCGGGCGCGTGCAGTCGGTGGCCACACGGATCGTGGTTGACCGCGAAAATGAGATCCGCGCCTTCCAGCCGCAGGAATACTGGCTGCTCGACGCGCTGCTTGACTGCGGCGCGGGCACGTTCAGTGCGCGCTTTTACGGCACGGCCGATAATAAGAAAATGGACGTCCCGGACGAGGCCACGGCTGACAAGATCATTGCCGCCGTGTCCGCCGAGCCGTTTCAGATCGCGAGCGTCAAGCGCGGCGAGAAGCAGCGCAGCCCCTCGCCCCCGTTCATCACCTCGACCCTGCAGCAGGAGGCTTCCCGCCGTCTGGGCATGACGCCGCGGCGCACCATGTCGGTCGCGCAGCAGCTGTATGAAGGCGTGGATATTACCGACCGCGGCACGATCGGTCTCATCACCTATATGCGTACCGACTCGCAGCGCCTGTCGGACGAGGCGCTTGCCTCGGCACAGGCATTCATCGTCGAGCACTACGGCCCGGAGTATCACCCCGGCAAGCCGCGCACGTATAAGACCAAGGCCGGTGCGCAGGACGCGCATGAGGCCATTCGCCCGACGGATGTCACGCTCACGCCGGATCGTGTGCGCCACGACCTCACGCCGGAGCAGTACCGTCTCTACCGGCTCATCTGGGGACGCTTCACCGCCTGCCAGATGTCCAATGCCGTGTATGATAACGTCGTCGTGGATGCCGGCAGCGCGGGCTATCTCTTCCGCGCCAACTACTCCGAGCAGAAGTTCGCGGGCTACACCGCCGTGTACGAAGAGGCGAAGGACGAGGAGACGAGCGAGGTGCGCCGTCCGCTGCCGTCGCTCAAGCAGGGCGATGCCGTGGAGCTCAAGAACGTCACGAAAGAGCAGCAGTTTACCCAGCCGCCCGCCCGCTACACGGAGGCGACGCTTATCCGTGCGATGGAGGAAAAGGGCATCGGCCGCCCGTCGACGTATGCGCCGACGATTTCGACCATCCTCAGCCGCAACTATGTCGTCAAGGAGGGGCGCTATCTGCGCCCGACGAATCTCGGCATCGTCGTGACCGAGATGATGGAGGAGTATTTCCGCAATATCGTCGACCTGAAATTCACCGCCAACATGGAGACCGATCTCGACAAGATCGAGGCCGGAACCGTCGCGTGGAAGGACCTGCTGCGCGAGTATTATAAGGACTTTGACGCAAACCTCAACAATGCCGAGATCCAGCTTGAGGGCAAGCACCTCAAGGTGCCGGATGAGGAGTCGGACGAGGTCTGCCCGAACTGCGGGCGCAAGCTCGTGTACAAAAACGGCCGCTTTGGCCGCTTCCTTGCCTGCCCCGGCTACCCGGAGTGCAGCTTCACGATGCCCATTGTGGTCGAGATGCCCGGCAAGTGCCCGGCCTGCGGCGGCCGTCTGCTCAAGCGGACGTCGCGCAAGGGCTTTGCCTACTACGCCTGTGAGCGCGGACATGACTGCCCGGGTCACGGTGAGGGCGAGGGCGGCGAGAACATCCAGGGCTTCATGACGTGGGACGTGCCGACAAAGGACTATTGCCCCGAGTGCGGCAAGACCATGTTCAAGCGCGCCGGCAAGGGCGCCAACAAGCCGTTTTGCATCAATCCGGAGTGCGCGAACTATCTGCCGCCGGATAAGCGCGGCTATAAGCGCAAGCCGAAGCCGGCGGACGACGCGGAGCCAGCCAAGACCGAGCCCGAGACCGCCGAGGCTGCCGCCGAAAAGAAGCCGGCTGCCAAGAAAGCGCCCGCCAAAAAGCCTGCCGCGAAGAAAACGGCAGCCAAGAAGCCAGCCGCCAAGAAAACGGCTGCGAAAAAGCCTGCCGCCAAGAAACCGGCTGCGAAAAAGCCTGCCGCCAAGAAACCGGCTGCAAAAAAGACGGCAAAACCCAAGGAAGAAGCATAAGTAGGAAGCATAATTGGAAAGGCGGCCTGATCACGGCCGCCTTTTTTGAGGAGGAACGCTATGACCCCAGTGACCGTGATCGGTGCGGGCCTGGCGGGATGCGAATGTGCGTGGCAGCTGGCCGGGCGCGGCATCCCGGTGCGCCTGATCGAGATGAAACCCCAGAAAATGTCCCCCGCGCACGTATCGGAAAACTTTGCGGAGCTCGTCTGCTCCAACTCGCTGCGCAGCGATGAGCTCACCAACGCCGTTGGTCTGCTCAAGGAGGAGCTGCGGCGGCTCGATTCCGTCGTGCTCGCCAGCGCGGATCATAACCGCGTCGCCGCCGGCGGCGCGCTCGCCGTCGACCGTGAGGCTTTCGCCCGCGAGATCACGGAGCGCATCTGCGCGCACCCGAACATCACCGTCGAGCGCGCGGAGGCGACTGCCATCCCCGAGGGCGAGGTCGTTATTGCGACCGGTCCGCTCACGAGTGATGCCATGGCCGAGGAGATCCAGCGCCTGTGCCCGGAGTTCGACCTGCATTTTTATGATGCCGTCGCGCCCATCGTCACGCTTGAGAGCGTGGACATGGACAGCGCCTTTTTCGCCAGCCGCTATGATAAGGGAACGGCGGACTACGTCAACTGCCCCATGGATCAGGCGGAGTATACCGCCTTCGTTCAGGAGCTGCGCACCGCCAAGGAGGCGCCGGTGCACGGCTTTGACGACGGAGCGGTCTTTGAGGGCTGTATGCCGGTCGAGGTCATGGCGCGCCGCGGCGAGGATACGCTGCGCTACGGTCCGCTTAAGCCGGTCGGCCTGCGCGACCCGCGCACCGGAAAGGACAATTATGCTGTCGTGCAGCTGCGGCGCGACAACGCCGAGGGCACGCTGTATAACATCGTCGGCTTTCAGACGCATCTGACGTTTGGTGAGCAAAAGCGTGTCTTTTCCATGATCCCCGCGCTGCGGGAGGCGGAGTTTGTGCGCTACGGCGTCATGCACCGCAACACCTATTTAAATTCCCCGCAGATGCTCGACCGCTACTACCGGCTTCGGAGAGCGCCGCGCATCCGCTTCGCCGGACAGATGACCGGTGTTGAGGGCTATGTGGAGTCGTGCGCATCCGGCGCGCTCGTCGGCATCGAGACGGCTGCGCAGGTGCTCGGCCTGCCGCCTGTGGATTTTCCGCAGGAGACGGCCATCGGCGCGCTGTCGCTGTATATTTCCGGCGGCAGTGTCGGCGATTTTCAACCTATGAATATCAACTTCGGCATCATCACGCCGCTCGATCACCGCGTGCGCGGCAAGCGCAACAAGAATGCGGAGATCTCGGCGCGCAGCCTGCAGATTCTGGACGGGCTGAAACAAAAGGAGGTTTTTCATCTATGAGAATACTTGTGGACGCAATGGGCGGCGACCTTGCCCCGGACGAGATCGTGAAGGGTGCGGTGCACGCGCAGCGGGAGCTGGGCGCGGAGATCGTGCTTGTCGGCCAGCGCGCCGCCATTGAGACCTGCCTGCGCAACGAGCAGGCCGAGCTCGAGATCATTGACGCGAGCGAGGTCATCACCATGGACGATGACCCCAGCACGGCGACCCGCCGCAAGAAGGATGCTTCCATGACGGTCGCGCTCAACCTGCTGCGCGACGGCAAGGGCGATGCAGTCGTCTCCGCCGGCAGCACCGGCGCACTGCTCACGGGCGCGACGCTCATCGTCAAGCGCATCCACGGCATCCGCCGCGCGGCGCTTGCCCCCGTGCTGCCCAACGGCGATGCGGGCGTCATGCTCATCGATTGCGGCGCCAACGCCGACTGCACGCCGGAGTACCTGCTGCAGTTTGCCTATATGGGCAGCTACTATGCCCGCACCATGCTCGGCATCGCCGCGCCGCGCGTCGGTCTGCTCAGCAACGGCACTGAGGATCACAAGGGCGCGGAGCTTCAGCACGAGACCTTCCCGCTGCTCAAGGCGGCGGACGCCGCCGGGCGCATCCGTTTCATCGGCAATGTCGAGGCCTCACAGGTCTTTAACGGCGATGTGGACGTCGTCGTCACCGACGGCTTCACCGGCAACGTCCTGCTCAAGGGCATCGAGGGCAGCATCAAGTACATGACGCGCCAGCTCAAGGGCATCTTTATGAAAAACTTCAAGACCAAGATGGCGGCGCTCGCCATCAAGAACGAGTTCAAGGCGCTCAAGGCCTCTCTCGACCCGAACGAGGTCGGCGGCACGGCCATGCTCGGCATCAGCAAGCCCGTCATCAAGGCGCACGGCTCGTCGGATGCGCGCGCGATCTATAACGCCATCCGTCAGGCGATCTCGTTTGTCGACTCCGGCATCATCGACGACATCACGGCCAACATTTCCTATATGCGCGTGGACAAGCACGCGGAAAAGGAGCTGAGCTGATGGAGGCGCTGGAGGCTCGTCTGGGCTATACATTCCGTGACCGGTCGCTGCTGGAGAATGCGCTCATGCACAGCTCTTATGCCAATGAAAACCGTGCGCGCGGCTATACCAGCAACGAGCGGCTCGAGTTTTTGGGTGACTCCGTGCTCGGCATGGTCACGGCGACACGGCTCTACCGGCTCTATCCGGATATGCCGGAGGGGAAGATGAGCCGTCTGCGTGCCGAGCTCGTGTGTGAGCAGGCGCTGCACGGCGTGGCGTGCACGCTGCATCTGGGCGATTATATCCGCCTTGGCCACGGGGAGGAGCGCAGCGGCGGACGCGAGCGCCCGTCCATCCTCGCCGATGCGGTAGAGGCGGTCATCGCCGCCATGTACCTCGACGGCGGGCTGGAGCCTGCGCAGCGCTTTATCCTCGCGCACATCCTTAACGGTCTGGCCGAGGGGGAGATCCACCACGTCGCAGACTATAAGACCGAGCTGCAGGAGCGCGTGCAGCGCCGCGCCGGACAGACGCTCTCTTATACCGTCTGCGCCGAGAGCGGTCCGGATCACAACAAGACGTTCACCATGGCCGTGCTGCTCAATGGCAGCGAGATCGGCCGCGGCACAGGGCGCACCAAAAAGGAGGCGGAGCAGTCCGCCGCCCGCTGCGCGCTCGAAACGCTGAGCGAATAACGGCAAACAGCCGCCTGCAAAAACAGGCGGCTGTATTTTTCATATCTGAAAAAATGCGCTCCTGCCGTTGCAAAATGGCGTTTTTGGCGGTATACTTTACTTTGTATTATTTTCATTTGAGATACCGGCGGCGCCCCTGCGCGGGGCTTTGCCGGGTATGCGAGGGATTTTGTGTACTTAAAAGCATTGGAGATTCAGGGCTTCAAGTCCTTTCCGGACAAGACGCGCCTGAATTTTGACCAGGAGATCACGGCGATCGTCGGTCCGAACGGGAGCGGCAAGTCGAACATATCGGATGCCATCCTGTGGGTCATGGGCGAGCAGCGCACGAAGACGCTGCGCGGCGGCAAGATGGAGGACGTCATCTTCGGCGGCACGGAAAAGCGCAGCCCCATGGGTTTTGCACAGGTGTCGCTCATTCTCGATAACAGCACCGGTATCTTCGACACAGAAAACACCGAGGTCATGATCACCCGCCGCTATTACCGCAGCGGCGAGAGCGAATATTCCATCAACCGCGAGCCCTGCCGCCTGCGCGACATCAATGAGCTGCTCATGGACACCGGCCTTGGCCGCGACGGGTACTCGATCATCGGGCAGGGGCGCATTGCAGAGATCGTCTCCGGCAAGAGCAACGAGCGCCGCGAGATCTTTGAGGAGGCGGCCGGCATCTCGCGCTACCGCTACCGCAAGGAGGAGTCGGAGCGCAAGCTTGCCCGCACGGAGGAAAACCTGCTGCGCATCAACGATAAGGTCGATGAGCTGGAGCTGCAGGTCGAGCCCCTGCGCAAGCAGGCCGAGACGGCAAAAAAATATCTGCACCTGCGTGACGAGCTCAAGAGCGCCGAGGTCTCCGTCTGGATGGAGACGCTCGACCGGCTGCACGCGCAGGCCGAGACCGTGAACCACGACTATCAGACCGCGAAGGAAAACCTTGCCGGCGCGCAGCGCGAGCTCGAGCAGCTCTATGCGGCGTCGGAGAACATCGCGCAGAAAATGCGCGAGAAGGATCTGGAGTCCGAGCGCACGCGCGAGCAGATCTCCGAGGCGGAGAGTGCCGCCGCCGAGTGCGAGAGCGCTGCGGCCGTCGTGCGCACGAACCTGCAAAACAGCGCCGACAGCATCGCGCGCCTGCGCGTGGAGGTGTCCGAGCAGGCGGATCGCGCCAGCGCTCTGCAGGCGCAGATCGACGCGCAGCAGCAGCGTTTGGAGCAGATCGAGCGTGAAAAGGCGCAGCACGCGCAGCAGATCGACGCCGTGCTCGAGGACATCGAGCGCAACGCTGCATCCTCCGGCGAGGCCGAGCGTGCGTATACGGAGCTGCTTGCCCGGGAGAGCGCACAGAGCAGCGCGCTGGCCGAGTGCCGCACGCGCATCACGCTTCTGGCCGACAAATCGCAGGAGCTGCTCGACCAGGAAAACGCCATCGTCACCGCCGCTGCGGAGGCGGCCGAGCGTCTGGCCGCGCTCGAGGCGCAGGCACAGGAAAAGCAGACCGCGCAGCAGCAGGCGCAGTCCGCCTGCGACGCGCTGCGCACGCAGCAGAGAGAAAAAACACAGCACCTTTCCGCCTGTGAGCAGGCGCTGGCAAAGCGGCAGGAGCGGCTGTCCGGTCTGACGGTCGACCTGCGCAGCACCGAATCGCGCATCCGTATGCTCACCGAGATGGAAAAGGACTTTGAAGGCTACAACCGCGCGGTCAAGGCCGTCATGCACGCGGCCGAAAAGGGGACGCTGCGCGGCGTGCGCGGCCCGGTGGCAAACCTCATCAAGACCGGCGACCGCTATGCCCTCGCCATTGAGACGGCGCTCGGCGCGGCGGCGCAGAACATCGTCGTCGAGACGCAGAGCTGCGGCGCACAGGCCATCGAGCTGCTGCGCCGGCGCGATACCGGCCGCGCGACATTCCTGCCGCTCGACACCATCCGACCCATGCACCTCAACAGCGTGCCGGATCGGGAGCCGGGCTATGTCGGCGTGGCCGACACGCTCGTCACCTGCGCGGCCGCTTACCGCGATATCGTCAGCAATCTCCTCGGCCGCACCGTCGTCGCCGAGACGATGAAAGACGCCATCGCCATCTCCAGGCGCTATGACCACCGCTACCGCATCGTCACGCTTGACGGGCAGCTCGTCAACGCCGGCGGCTCGCTCACCGGCGGCAGCGCCGCCAAGGGCAGCGGCATCCTGTCGCGCGCCAATGAGCTCAAGCGCCTGCGTGAGACGCTGGACGCGCTCACGCTCGAAAAGCAGCAGTGTGCGCTCGAGCTCGAGGATGCGCAGGCGGCGCTCGACACGGCGCACGCACAGCTCGACACCGTGCAGGCGCAGCTGGAGCAGGCGATCGAGACGCTGCACAGGGCGCAGAGCGAGGCGGCACAGGTCGTGCTGCTCCAAAACGCCGCGCAGGAGACCATTGCGGGGCAAAATGCGTCCATTGACGCCTGCCGCGCGCAGCAAAAGACGAATCAGGAGCGCATCGCCGCTGCCCGCGCCGATGCAGCCTCGGCGGAGGAAACGCTTGCACAGCTTCGCACCGAACGCGATCAGAGCGAGCTCGGCCGCGGTGCGTTTGACCGCCGCCGGCAGGAGCTGGCCGACCGGCTGGCCGGGCTGCGGGCGGAGACGGCGTCGCTTGAGGCCGAGCGCGAGACCATCCTGCGCACCACGCAGCAGATCCATGAGCTGTTCGAGGAGATGGCCGGTGACCGCAAGGCGCGCCTTGACCAGATCGCGCAGGCGGAGACCGGCACGCAGCAGCTGCAGCAGACGCTGCAGATGCATGAGCGCCGTCTGGCGGAGCTTCGCCAGCGCGCTGAGACACTGCGCAGCGATCTTGCCGCGTGCAGCAGCCGCAAGCTGGAGCTGGAGGGACAGCGCACGCGCACCGACCGCGATGCGCAGGCACGCAACCGCGACCTGCTGGACATGCAGGGGCTCGTGTCGCGCTTTGAGCAGAAAAAGCTCTCGGCGGACATGGAGGAAAAGCAGATCCTCGATAAGCTCTGGGACAATTATGAGCTCAGCCGCACGGCGGCCGAGGCGCTGCGCCAGCCGATCGAGAATATGGCCAAGGCCAGCCGCCGCATCGCCGAGCTGCGCCGCGGCATCGGTGCGCTGGGCACGCCGAACCTCGGTGCGATCGACGAATTCACGCGCGTGAACACGCGCTATACCTTCCTCACCGGCCAGCGGGACGATATCCTCAAGGCCAAGCGTGAGCTCACCGGCATCATCGCCGATGTGACGGGGGAGATGGAGGGCATCTTCACCACGCAGTTTCAGGCGATCGATCAGGCGTTCCGCCAGACCTTCCTGGAGCTGTTCGGCGGCGGCAAGGCGGCGCTCGTGCTCGAGGATCCGGAGCATGTGCTCGACAGCGGCATCGAGATCAAGGTGCAGCCGCCCGGCAAGGCGCTCTCAACGCTGAGCCTGATGTCCGGCGGCGAGATGGCGTTCGTGGCCATCGCGCTCTACTTTGCCATCTTGAAGGTGCGTCCGACGCCGTTTTGCGTCATGGATGAGATCGAAGCCGCGCTCGACGAGGCGAACGTCACGCGCTACGTGCAGTATATGCGCCGCCTTGCCAAGAGCACGCAGTTTCTCGTCATCACGCACCGCCGCGGCACCATGGAGGAGGCCGACCACCTGTTCGGCGTGACCATGCAGGAAAAAGGCGTGTCGCGCATCATCGAGCTCTCGCTGGATGAGGCGGCTAAAACCATATCGTAACGGAGAAGATAGTCTATGGGATTTTTTGATAAGATCAAACAGGGCCTGACCAAGACCAAGACGAAGATGGACGCCCAGCTGACCGGCATTTTTGCCGCCTATGAGCCGGGCGATGAGGAGTTTTTCGAGGACCTCGAGGAGACGCTCATCCTTGCCGACACCGGCGTTGAGACGACGACCAAGGCCATCGCCCAGCTGCGCAAGGCCATCGAGCTCAAAAAGCTGACCACCGGCGCGGAGGTGAAAAAGGAATTCGTGCAGATCCTCACGCGCATCCTCAAGGTGCAGGACACCATGCTCCTGCTCACGACGCAGCCGTCGGTCGTACTCGTCGTCGGCGTCAACGGCGTCGGCAAGACGACGACGATCGGCAAGCTCGCCTCCCAGCTCAAGAAGGAGGGCAACCGCGTGCTCCTGTCCGCCGCGGACACGTTCCGCGCGGCGGCCGCCGACCAGCTCACCGTCTGGGCGCAGCGCGCCGGCGTGGAGATCGTCAAGCACGAGGAGGGCTCTGACCCCGCCGCCGTGGTGTTCGATTCCATTCAGGCGGCAAAGGCGCGCGGCGTGGATGTCGTCATCGTTGACACCGCCGGCCGCCTGCACAACAAGGCAAACCTCATGAACGAGCTCAATAAAATCACCCGCGTCATCCGCCGCGAGCTGCCGGAGGCCGACATTGAAACACTCATGGTGCTCGACGCCACGACCGGTCAGAACGGTCTCATTCAGGCCAAGCAGTTTCTCGACACGGCGGATCTCACCGGTATCGTGCTCACGAAGCTCGACGGCACGGCCAAGGGTGGAATCGTCTTTGCGATCGCAAACGACCTGCAGCTTCCGGTGAAATATGTCGGCGTCGGCGAGCAGATCGACGACCTGCTGGAGTTCAAGCCTGCGGAATTTGTGGAGGCGCTGCTGTCATGATCCTTGCAAGCAATAATGCACATAAGTTAGATGAGTTTCGCGCCATCTTTGCCGACATGGGCATCGAGATCATCCCGCAGAGCGCGGCCGGCTGCGACTTTGAGGTCGACGAGACCGGCGAGACCTTCGAGGAAAACGCCTATCTGAAGGCCATCGCCGTGACCCGCGCGACGGGGCAGGCCGCCATCGCGGACGACTCCGGGCTCGAGGTCGATGCGCTCGGCGGCGCACCCGGCGTGCACTCGGCGCGCTATACCGGCCGGCACGACGATACGGACGCCGCACGAAACGAGCTCCTGCTGCACAATCTCGGCGACCGCACCGACCGCACGGCGCGGTTCGTGTCGTGTATCTGCTGCACGTTCCCGAACGGCGACGTGCTGCGCGCACGCGGCACGTGCGAGGGCAGCATCCTGTTTGCCCCGCGCGGGGAAAACGGCTTCGGCTATGACCCGCTGTTTCTGCCGGATGGCTACGACTGTTCCATGGCGGAGCTGCGCCCGGAAGAGAAAAACGCCATTTCCCACCGCGGAAATGCGCTCAAAATCCTGAAAGAAGAATTGAGGAATTACTATGCTGACAAGTAAACAGCGCGCCCAGCTGCGCGGTCTGGCCGCGACGGAGGATACCATCGTCCACATTGGCAAGGGCGGCATCACCGACAACATCGTCACCCAGATGAACGACGCGCTCAAGGCGCGCGAGCTCGTCAAGGGGCGCGTGCTCGAAAATTCGCTCCTGACCGCGCGCGAGGCGTGCGACCAGCTCGCCGCGACCTGCCGCGCGGAACCTGTGCAGGTCATCGGCTCAAAATTCGTGCTCTATAAGCGCAACGAGCAAAAGCCGAAGATCGAGCTCGTGAAAAAGGCGAAGAAATGAAGATCTGCATCTATGGCGGCAGCTTTAACCCGCCGCACCTCGGCCATACGGCGGCGCTGCGCGCCGTGCGCGCGGCGATCGAGCCGGATGTGACGCTCGTCATTCCAGACCGTATCCCGCCGCACAAGGAGCTCACACCGGGCAGCCCGGAGCCGTCGGAGCGCCTGCTTATGACGATGCTGGCCTTTTCCTCCGAACCGGGGGTGGAGGTCTCCGACATGGAGCTGCACCGCTCCGGCAAGAGCTACACGGTCGACACCGTGCGCGAGCTGCGCGACTGCAATCCGGACGCGGAGCTGTACCTCGTCGTCGGCACGGATATGCTCACGACGTTTGAGCAGTGGCACGATTACCGCGCGCTGCTTGCGCAGGTCACGCTCGTCGCGCTTGCGCGTACGGGCGATGAGCACGCCGAGGTCGAGCGCTTCAGTGCCTATCTGCGCCAGACGTACGGTGCGCGCGTCATCGCGCTGCCGGCAGAGCCGATCCCGGTCACGAGCACGGACGTGCGCCGTCTGCTGCCGCAGCGGCGCGGCAGCGAGTATCTCGCCCCCGACGTGTACGCACACATCATTCAGCAGCGGCTCTATGGCGCCAGACCCGACCTCAACTGGCTGCGCGAACAGGCATATCCCATGCTCAAGCCGCGGCGCATCTCCCATGTCTGGGGCTGCGAGCACGAGGCGCGCCGCCTTGCCGAGCGCTGGGGCTGCGACCCGGATGCTGCTGCCGAAGCCGGAATTTTACACGATTGCACGAAAAAATTCGAGCTATCTGACCAATTGCTATTGTCTGATAAATATGGTATCATAAACGACACGGTCGAAACGGCCAACACCAAGCTGCTGCACGCAAAAACCGGCGCTGCCGTGGCGCGGGTTCGTTTCGGTGTACCACCTGAGATAGAAAATGCCATCCGCTGGCACACGACGGGAAAACCCGATATGACCACGCTCGAAAAGGTCCTGTATATGGCCGACTACATCGAGCCTGCACGGGATTTTGACGGCGTGGACGAGCTGCGGCGCCTTGCCTACATCGATCTGGACGCGGCCATGGTACTCGGTCTGCAAATGAGCCTCGAGGATCTGCGCGCCGGCGGCATTACGCCGCACGAGAACACGGTGCAGGCATTAAACTGGTATCAAGGCAGGGGAAAAGAATATGAAAAGACGACAGAATGACGGCCGCTATCCGGATGACTATGCCGGCTATCAAAACGCGGGCTATGACGATGGATATGACGACGGCAGCGGCTTTCAGGACGACCCGTTTTCCGAGACGTCCGCCGCGGCCAATCACCGCGTGAAGGCGCAGCAGGCACAGGATAAGCGCCGGAAGAAGAAAAAAGTGCGCATTGCGATCATCGTGGTCGTTGTGCTGGCGCTGCTCGTGGGTGAGTTTATCGTACTGATGGATCACTGGGTCAGCCCGCCGAGCCTCAGCGGCGGCCTGAGCGACGGCAACCCCGACGACGGCATTACCACCGATACCGAGGGACGCAAGAAGGGCTGCTATACCTTCCTGATCGCGGGCAAGGACCGCGCGGCCGGCCTGACGGATACGGTGCTCGTCGGTATGCTCGATACGGAGAACAAATCTCTGAAATTCGTCAGCATTCCGCGTGATACGGCGGTGAACGTGGCCTACCGGCCCAAGAAAATGAATCAGTACTATGCCGCAGCCGAAAACAACGGCAGAGACGGTGTGGAGGCGATGCTTGCCGGCGTGGAGAAGCTCCTCGGCTACCGGGTCGACAGCTATGCGATCTTTGATGTCGAGGTGTTTGTCGAGCTCATCGACGCCATGGGCGGCATCGACTTTGACGTCCCCGTGGATATGGACTATGAGGACTGGGGGCAGGATCTGTCTATCCATGTGAGCAAGGGGTATCAGCACCTTGACGGCTATGAGGCCATGGGCGTGTTCCGCTTCCGCAATTCCTATGCCAACGGTGACATCGGCCGCATTGACGTGCAGCACCAGATGCTCAAGGCCATGACGAGTCAGTTTTTGAAGCTGCACAATATTCCGAATCTCAGCAAGCTTATTGATATCTATGAAAAGGAAGTCATCACGAATCTGTCTGCCGGCAACGTGATGTTCTACGTCAAGGAGTTTTTGAAGCTCGATGAGAGCGCCATTGGGTTTGAAACGATCCCGGCCAACTACAACGGCGTGAAAAACGGCATGTCCTATGTGTTTATCCACGTGGACGAATGGCTGGAGTATCTCAACACATGGCTCAACCCGTATACAACGGAGATCACGGCCGCGAATGTGGACATTCTCTATGAGTCCAACGGACAGGTCGTGGCCACCTCCGGCACGGTTCAGGGGCCGAACAAATGGTAACGAAAAGGAAGGATGTTTGCTTATGATGCCTGCTAACGAGCTCGCCGCGGTCATTGTCAAGGCACTGGACGCGAAAAAGGGCGAGAATATTCAGCTGCTCAAGACCCGCGACCTGACGACGCTGGCGGACTATTTCGTCATCTGCACGGCCGGCTCTTCGACCCACGTCAAGACGCTGACCGATGCCGTGGAAGCGGCGGCGGATGCGGTGGACGAACCGGTTCTGCGCCGTGAGGGACACCGCAGCGGCAGCTGGGTGCTGCTCGACTACGGCTGCGTGATCGTGCATGTGTTTCAGGATGAAGCGCGCAAGTTCTACGATCTGGAGCGCCTGTGGAGCGATGCCGAGGTCATCGACATCACCGGCATGCGCGCCTGAGCCCACAGTAACCGTTCGGGGCGGTCATCACGCCGCCCCGCTTACTAGTTTTTGATTTTTTCAGAGAGAAGTGAACGCTATGAAGTATGATTTTCAGGCAATCGAGAAAAAATGGCAGGCGCGCTGGGAGGCGGAAAAGCCGTTCGCGGCCGTCACCGGTGATCCGCGCCCGAAGTTTTACGGGCTGATCGAGTTCCCGTATCCCTCCGGACAGGGGCTGCACGTCGGCCACCCGCGCCCGTTCACGGCGATGGACATCATCTGCCGCAAGCGCCGGATGCAGGGCTACAATGTCCTGTTCCCGATCGGATTTGATGCGTTCGGTCTGCCGACCGAGAATTATGCCATCAAAAACCACATCCATCCTGCCATTGTCACGAAAAACAACATTGCAAACTTCACCAAGCAGCTCAAGATGCTTGGCTACAGCTTTGACTGGGACCGCGCGGTCGACACGACCGACCCGTCCTACTATAAGTGGACGCAGTGGATCTTCCTGCAGATGTTCAAGCACGGTCTGGCCTATAAGACCACCATGCCGGTCAACTGGTGCACGAGCTGCAAGTGCGTGCTGGCAAACGAAGAGGTCGTCAACGGTGTTTGCGAGCGCTGCGGCAGCGAGGTCGTGCGCAAGGAGAAGAGCCAGTGGATGCTCGCCATCACGAAGTACGCCCAGCGCCTGATCGACGATCTGGATGATGTGGATTACATCGAGCGCGTCAAGATCCAGCAGCGCAACTGGATCGGCCGCTCCACCGGTGCCGAGATCACGTTCAAGACCAACATCGGCGACGATATCACGGTTTACACCACCCGTGCCGACACGCTCTTCGGCACGACGTACATGGTCATCTCGCCCGAGCACCCGCTGCTCAAGCAGTGGCAGCCGCACATCGCCAACTGGGACGCTGTCGCCGCCTATCAGGAAGAGGCTGCGCACAAGTCCGACTTCGAGCGCGGCGAGCTCAACAAGGAAAAGACCGGTGTCCGTCTCGAGGGCATCGAGGTCATGAACCCCGTGACGCACAAGGCGCTGCCCATGTTTGTTTCCGACTACGTCCTCATGGGCTATGGCACCGGCATCGTCATGGGCGTTCCGGGCCACGACCAGCGCGACTGGGAGTTTGCCACGAAGTTCGGCCTGCCGATCGTCGAGGTCGTCGCCGGCGGCGACGTGACAAAGGAGGCCTTTGTCGCCAAGGACGACAGCGCCATCATGGTCAACTCCGGCTTCCTCAACGGCATGACCGTCAAAGAGGCCATCCCCGCCATGAAGAAATACGTCGTGGAGCAGGGGATCGGCAAGGAGCAGGTCAACTACAAGCTGCGTGACTGGGTCTTCAGCCGTCAGCGTTACTGGGGCGAGCCGATCCCGCTGGTCAACTGCCCGAAGTGCGGCTGGGTGCCGATCCCGGAGGATCAGCTTCCGCTCGTGCTGCCGCAGGTGGACAGCTATGAGCCCACCGATGACGGCGAGAGCCCGCTGAGCAAGATGACCGATTGGGTCAACACCACCTGCCCGAAGTGCGGCGGCCCTGCCAAGCGCGAGACCGATACCATGCCGCAGTGGGCCGGCTCGAGCTGGTACTTCCTGCGCTACATGGATCCGCACAACGACAAGGCGCTCGCCTCCAAGGAGGCTCTGGATTACTGGAGCCCGGTCGACTGGTACAACGGCGGCATGGAGCACACCACGCTCCACCTGCTCTACAGCCGCTTCTGGCATAAGTTCCTGTATGACATCGGCGTCGTGCCGACCAAGGAGCCGTATCAGAAGCGCACCAGCCACGGCATGATCCTCGGCGAGGGCGGCGAGAAGATGTCCAAGTCCCGCGGCAACGTCGTCAACCCCAATGATATCGTCGATCAGTACGGCGCAGATACCATGCGCCTGCACATCATGTTCATCGGCGACTTTGAGAAGGCCGTTACCTGGTCGAACGAGGCCGTCAAGGGCTCGAAGCGCTTCCTCGACCGTGTCTGGAATCTCGGCGAGAGCTGCACGGATGACCCCGGGATCTCGTCCAAGAACGAGGCGGTCATCCACAAGACCGTCAAGAAGGTCACCGAGGATATCGATGAGCTGAAGATGAATACCGCGATCGCGGCCATGATGAGCATGGTCAATGAGTTTGCGGCCAACGGCTGCACGAAGGGCGACATGGAGCAGCTGCTGCTCCTGCTCAGCCCGTTTGCGCCGCACATCGTCGAGGAGATCTGGGAGCGGCTCGGCTTTGCCGCCAAGTACGGCAAAATGTGCTGCCAGTGTGACTGGCCGACGTATGACGAGACCAAGACCGTCGACACGACGGTCACCATGGCCGTGCAGGTGCTCGGCAAGCTCAAGGGCACCGTCACCGTGCCGAAGGACAGCGACCAGCAGACCGTCGTCGACGCTGCCATGGCGCTCGACAAGGTGAAGCGCCAGATGGACGGCATGCAGATCGTCAAAGTCATTCACGTTCCGAACAAATTGGTCAATTTGATTTTGAAGCCGAAGGCATAAGTTCGTCTTGACATTCGGCGTGATAGCAATTATAATGTTAACGCTAAAGCCATGCATGATGGCCCTTGAAGCGCCGCGAGGCGTATTTGGAGGGAGGGAATAAAATGTCTGAAATCTACGTCAAGGAGAATGAGTCTCTGGACAATGCGCTCAAGAGATTTAAGCGCAGCTGTGCCAAGGCCGGCGTCATGTCCGATCTGCGCCGCAAGGAGTACTACCAGAGCCCCAGCGTGCGTCGCCGCAAAAAGTCGGAGGCCGCTCGTAAGAACAAGAACAAGCGCTACTACTAAGTCATAAAAAATCCTGCATCCGAGGATGCAGGATTTTTTCTTTTTGGTCTCAGGCTTCCGGTGCGCAGACCGGCAGGTCGACATACGTCGGCGCGTGTGCCAGCGCCGGGATGAGCACGTCGACGGCGTCCGCCATACGCAGCTTGAGCGTGGACGTGTTGATGCATGGGTGGCAGCAGAGGTACGCGTCGTCCAGCAGGTCGCGGTCGATGAGCAGCCGCACGCGCGCATCGCGGTCGTTCATCAGACCCAGCACGCTCACAGAGCCGGGCGTGATATCCAGCAGCTCGAGCATATGCTCCGGGGAGGCAAACGACAGCCGCGCGCTGCCGATCTGGTGCGAGAGATCCTTTGTGCGAAACGGCTTATGTCCCGGCATCAGCAGCAGGTAAAACGCCGTCTGCTGCCGGTTCGTGAGAAAGAGGTTCTTGCAGATCCCCGCACCCAGCACCTGCTCCACGGCGGCGCAGGCCTCGATCGTGTCGGCAGCATCGTGATCGACGCGATCATAGCTCAGCCCCAGACGGTCGAGCAGGTCGTAGCAGCGCAGCTCCTTGTCGAGCCGGTTCGTGTCCTCGGCCCGGCCGTGATATACGGTTTGGTCAACAAACATGGTGTCACTCCTTGAAAAGCAGTCTGCCGCTATTATAGCGGCTTTGCACTGCAGGTTCAAGTCCCGCGCAGACGGTTGACACATCGGGTCAAAATGAGTACAATATATGCTGTGAAATTGTGCAGAAAGGGATTTTTCATGGCCTATCAGCTCATCGCCGTCGATATGGACGGCACGTTGCTCAACTCGAAAAAAGAGATCACCCCGCGCACGGCTGCCGCCGTGACGCAGGCACTTGCGCGCGGATACCATGTCGTCATGGCGACCGGGCGCTGCTACCGGCAGATCGCACCGTATATGCGTCAGTTTCCGGCCATGCGCTATGCCATCACGTCCAGCGGTGCGGCCGTGGCTGACTGTGTGGAAAACCGCATCATCTCGTCGCAGAACATCGCCGCCGATACCGCGGCGGGCGTCATGCGTGCATTTGTCGGGCTCGACGGCTTTCCGATCATCTTTTCCAACGGCGAGGCCCTCTATCGTCCGGAGCTGCTCAATGACCCGCAGCGTTTCGGCATGGACGCCTATGTGGATAATTTCAAGGCCAACGGCACGGCTGCCGAGGAGATGGAGCGCAGCTTCCTTGCCGCGCCTTACCCGGTCGAGAAGCTCGACTTTTACTTTACGGACGCGGCCGAGCGCGCCAAGTTCCTCGCGCGCGTGCAGGGTGCGCCCGCATGGGTCGTCCCGTGTGAGAGCGCGGGCGTGGAGGTCAATGCCACCGGCGTCGACAAGGGCAGCGGCCTGCAGGCGCTGTGCCGGTGTCTGAACATCCCGGTCAGCGCGGCGATCGCCATCGGCGACTCGGAAAACGACTGCCCGATGCTGCGCGACGCGGGGCTGCCGCTCGCTATGGGCAACGCCATTGACGATGTGAAGGCGGCGTCGGAGTATATCATGCCCGACTGCGACCATGACGGTGTGGCCGAGGCCATTGAACGCTTTCTGCTCGCGCAGCGTTGACCCGTCGCGCGAAGCGTTGTATGATAAAGCGTGGCCGCTTACGGCCGGATTTTATAGGAGGCGGAGTTCATGGATAACATTCAGCAGCTCAAACAGTGGATCGAAGACAGTGACCGGATCGTGTTTTTCGGCGGCGCCGGTGTCTCAACCGAGAGCGGCATTCCGGATTTTCGCAGTGTGGACGGCCTCTATAACCAGAAGTATGACTATCCGCCCGAGACGATCCTGAGCCACTCGTTTTTCATGGCGCATCCGGAGGAATACTATAAATTCCATCGGGACAAGCTCGTTGTGGACGGCGCCAAGCCCAACCGCGCGCACCTGCGCCTTGCCGAGCTGGAGCGCGAGGGAAAGCTGCAGGCTGTCATCACGCAGAATATCGACGGGCTGCATCAGGCGGCCGGGAGCAAGAATGTGCTCGAGCTGCACGGCAGCATCCACCGCTGCTACTGTATGCGCTGCGGCCGGCCGTACCCGGCGGAGCGCGTCAACCACGGCACCGGCGTGCCGCACTGTGACTGCGGCGGCATCATCCGGCCGGACATCGTGTTTTACGAGGAATGTCTGGACGAGGACGTTCTGTCCAAGTCCATCCGCTATATCCGCGAGGCGGAGGTGCTCATCGTCGGCGGTACGTCGCTGGCCGTGTACCCCGCGGCGGGACTTTTGAATTACTATTCCGGGCATAAGCTGGTGCTCATCAACCGCAGCGCCACGCCGTATGACGCGCAGGCGGATCTCATCATCCATGAGAAGATCGGCGAAGTCTTTGCTCAGGTATAACGGAGGAAACAGGTTTTCATGCGAATTGATGTAATGGGCGTCGGGTTTGACAGCCTGACGATGGATGAAGCGGTCGCGCGTGCGCGTGACCTGATGGCGGAGCGGCGCGCGGCCTATGTCGTCACGCCGAACCCCGAGATCGTGATGCTCTGCCGTGAGGATGCGGCAGCCATGCAGGCTGTGCAGAATGCGGATCTTGTGCTGGCCGACGGTATCGGCGTGATCTACGGCGCGAAGATCCTCGGCACACCGCTGCGCGCGAAGCTGCCGGGCATCGACTTTGCCGCGGCGCTGATGACGCAGATGGGCCGTGAGGGCAAGCGCGTGTTTTTGCTCGGCGCGAAGCCCGGCGTTGCCGACGCTGCGGGCGAGAAGTTGCGCGAGCGGTTTCCCGGTCTCGTCATCGCCGGCACGAACGACGGCTATTTTCAGGACGATGATCCCGTTGTGGAGAAGATCAATGCCGTGCAGCCGGATCTGCTGCTCGTATGCCTCGGCGCACCGAAGCAGGAGCTGTGGATGCAGCGCAATGCCCCGCGTCTGCGCGTCGGTCTTATGGCGGGGCTCGGCGGCAGTCTGGACGTGTTTGCCGGCAACGTCAAGCGCGCACCGAAGTTTTTTCAGAAGCTCGGTCTCGAGTGGTTTTACCGGCTCATCAAAGAGCCGAAGCGCATCGGCCGCATGATGAAATTGCCGAAATTCCTGTTTGCGGCCATCGGCCGCAGGCTGCGGGGGAAGAAACACCATGGCGAAGGGTAAACTGATCGTATTGGAGGGCATCGACGGCAGCGGAAAGTCCGCGCAGTACCGTCGCCTGTGCGCGCGTTTTGACGAGGCGGGCATGGCCTACCATCATATTGTGTTCCCGCGCTACGACCAGGAATCGTCGGCACTGATCCGGATGTACCTCAACGGCGCGTTCGGTACGCACCCGTCGGACGTCAACGCTTATGCCGCGTCCACGTTTTTCGCGGTCGACCGCTATGCGTCCTACCGCACCGACTGGGGCGAGATCTATGAAAACGGCGGCCTGATCCTCTCCGACCGCTACACGACCTCCAACGCCATCCATCAGGGCTCGAAGCTGCCCGAGGCGGAGCTGCCGGCCTTCTTTGACTGGCTGTACGATCTCGAGTACGGCAAGATGGGTCTGCCGCGCCCGGATCTGGTGCTCTATCTGGACGTGGACCTGCCGACCTCGCTCAAGCGGATGCAGCACCGGCAGGAAAAACTCAACACCAAGGCCGACATCCATGAGCAGGATGAGGCGTATCTGGAAAACTGTCTGCGCATCGGCCGCCTTGCCGCTGCGCATTACGGCTGGACGGTCGTGCAGTTCATGAAAGACGGCGCAGAGCGTGCGCTCGAGGAAAAGCACGAGGAGATCTTCTCGATCGTCCGCAGCGCCCTATGAGCATTTCCGAGGAAAAGTCCGCCCTGCGTCAGGCGCTGCGCCGGCGGCTTGAGCAGAGCAATCCCGCGGACAATGCCGCGTGCGACGTTGCTATTACGATGCAGGTGCTCGCGCTGCCGGAGTTTCAGGCAGCGGAACGGATCTTTGCCTATTGCAGCGTCGTGCCGGAGGTGGACACGCACGCCATTCTCGCGCAGGCGCGTCGCCGCGGGAAAACGGTGGCGCTTCCGGTCCCAGAGACCGGCGGGCAGATGTACTTCGCACGCTATGACGGCGCGCTCGTGCCCGGACGCTACGGCATCCCGCAGCCGCCGCGCAGCGCACCGGTGCTGCAGCCGCAGCCCGGCGATCTGATGCTTGTCCCGGCGCTCGCCTATGACCGCGCGGGGCGGCGTCTCGGCCGCGGCGGCGGGTACTATGACCGCTGTCTCGCGCAGCTTGACTGCTGCGCCGTGGGGCTCATCCGTGCAGAATTTTTGCTCGACGCGCTGCCGACGGCGTGGAACGATATGCCGGTCGCGGCCGTCGTAACTGAGCAGGGCATTTTGCGCCCGCAGGAAAAACCGGGGCTCCCGGAGGAGCCCCGATCCCTCACCGGCTGTTAGCAGCCGCAGCCGCAGTTGTTGTTGTTCTCGCAGCCGCAGTTGCCCCAGCTGCCGCCGCCGCAGCAGAAGAGCAGGATCAGAATGAGGATGATCCACAGACAGCTGTTGTTATTATTTGCGCAGCACATAACCAAAACCCTTTCTCCGCGCAACGGATTTTTGCGCAGCCAGACCCCGCGCGGTGCATGGATCTGACGCGAAGTTTTCCGGCAGGACCGGACAAACGGCGCCGTTTCCGTCCGTCGCCTTATCTTATGCCCCAAGGGGAAAGGGGGTTCCTGCGCCGTGAGGCCGCAGGGACGCATTCCAAGTTGACAGGGAGATCAAGCCATGGCCGATCATTTTAAGAACTTTGATGAGCTGTTTCGTGACGAACGAGAGCCATCCCGCCCGCAGCGCCCACCGCAGCGTCCGGCGCAGCCCGCCCGCCGCCGTCCGCAGCAGCAGGAGGGACAGCCGCGCGCTGCCCGCCCGCGCCCGGTACAGCAGCAGCACGCGGCGCGCCCGCAGCCGGAGCAGCCGCACGTCCAGCACCGCACGGAGCGGCCTGCCCGCCCGCAGCCGGAGCAGCCGCATGTCCAGCACCGCACAGAGCGGCCTGCCCGCCCGCAGCCGGAGCAGCCGCATGTCCAGCACCGCACGGAGCGGCCTGCTCGCCCGCAGCCGGAGCAGACACACGCCGTGCACCGCCAGCCGGCGCCCCGCCATGAGCCAACGCAGGAGCCGGAGGTGCAGCAGCGCGCCGGACGCAGCGGCTGTCTCGGCGGCCTGATCTATTTTGCCTTTGTCGTCAGCGTCAGCATTATCCTCGCCTGTGTCGGCTGGATGGCAGCGTCGGACGTGCTCGCGCTCAACAAAGAGCCGGTCACGGCGACGGTCACACTCGACAAGGCGGAGTTTCAGGACGTCACCATCTCCTACACGGACTCTGAGGGCAACGCCAAGGAGCGTGCCGGCCATCAGGTCAGCGTCGGCTACGTGGCAAAGCAGCTCAAGGACGCCGGTATCATCAAGTACAAGGGCCTCTTCCAGCTCTACTGCAGCGTCTCGCACGCAAAGACAAAGATCGATCCCGGCACGTATGAGCTGAGTACGAACTACGACTACCGCGCGCTCGTCAAGAAGATGCAGGTCGGTTCGGGCGCAATGGTTACGACCAAGGTCACCATCCCCGAGGGCTATACGATGGAGCAGATCTTCCGCAAGCTCGAGGACGAAAACGTCTGCTCGTACGATGACCTCATGGACGCCGCCGCGAACTATTCCTACAACTACTCGTTCCTCGACCAGAGCATGCAGGGGGACGCCAAGCGCCTGGAGGGCTTCCTGTTCCCGGATACGTATGAGTTCTATCAGGGCATGCAGGCCTCGAGCGCCATCAACAAATTCCTTGAGAACTTCCACAACCGCATCACGGCCGAAATGCTCGAAAAGGCGGATGAGCGCGGCATGTCTATGCAGGAGGTCGTCACGGTCGCGTCCATGATCGAAAAGGAAGCCGCCAACGACGATGAGCGTGCGATGATCGCCGCCGTCATCTATAACCGCATCGCGGCGGGCATGCCGCTGCAGATCGACTCGACGATCATGTACGTCCTGCCGGAGCATAAGGATGTGCTCACCGTGGAGGACACAAAGATCGACAGTCCCTACAACACCTATCAGAACACCGGCCTGCCGCCGACGCCGATCGCAAACCCCGGCCTTGCGTCCATCAAGGCGACGCTCTCGCCGGCAAGCACGAAGGCGCTGTACTATGCGCTCGATTCGGAGTCCGGCACGCATAAGTTCTTCACGAGCTACGGCGAATTCCAGGCGTTCGTGGCCAAACAGAGTTACTCACAATAAGCGGAGGGGTGGCATGAACAAACCGGAGTTGTTGTGCCCCGCCGGAGACCTGGAGCGCCTGCAAATGGCGCTCCATTTCGGCGCGGACGCAGTGTATCTCGCCGGGGCGCAGTTCGGCATGCGCGCCGGTGCGGAAAACTTTACGCCGGACGGCATCCGCGCCGCCGTGCAGCTTGCGCACGCACAGGGCGCTGCCGTGCACGTGACGTGCAATACCCTGCCGCGTGATGACGAGATGGCGCAGCTGCCCGCGTACCTCGAGCTGCTCGACGATGCAGGCGTGGACGCAATCATCGCGGCCGATCTCGGCGTGATCACGCTGGCCAAGCGCCATGCGCCCCACGTGGCGCTGCACGTGAGCACGCAGTTCGGCGTGGTCAATTCGGCCGCCGCCGCAGCGCTGTACGATCTCGGTGCGCAGCGGGTCGTGCTCGCGCGTGAGCTGTCGCTTGCCGAGATCCGTACCATCCGCGCCAACACGCCGCCGGAGCTGGAGCTTGAGGCGTTCGTCCATGGGGCGATGTGCGTGTCGTTTTCCGGCCGCTGCCTGCTGTCGAACTACCTCACCGGGCGCGATGCCAACCGCGGCCGCTGTGCGCAGCCCTGCCGCTGGAAGTACGGTCTCACGGAGGCCAAGCGTCCCGGCCAGGTGTTCGATATTACTGAGGACGAACAGGGGACATATATCTTTAACTCCCGCGATATGTGCATGATCGACCATCTGCCCGCGCTGCTCGATGCCGGCATCACGAGCCTGAAGATCGAGGGACGCACAAAGAGCGCTTACTATGTCGGCGCCGTCACAAATGCCTACCGCCACGCGCTGGATGATGCGATCGCCGGCCGACCGCTCGCCCCGGTCTGGCAGCGCGAGGTGCTGCAGATCAGCCACCGCCCGTACAGCACCGGCTTTTACTTCGGTGAGCCGGGGCAGTATACGGCAAACTCCGCCTACTTTGCCGGCGCCGAGGTCTGCGCCGTCGTAGAGGGCACCGCGCCGGACGGACGCGCCGTGCTGACGCAGCGCAACAAGTTCTGCGCCGGTGATACGCTCGAGCTCATCACAAACGACGCGCCGCCTGTGACCTTCACGGCCGAGGCGCTGCGCGACGCCGACGGTCTGCCGCTCGAGACCGTGCCGCACCCGATGCAGCGCTTTACCATGCCGCTGCCGTGTGCGGCTGCGCCGCTGTCACTCATCCGCCGGAAATTGCCCGCAGAAACGGTTGACATCCGGCTCGAATGTGGTAAAATATAAAAATCCAGACGATAACGCTGTGATGGAGAAAAGCTGTGCAGCACCCGGTCATCAGAGAGAAGGGGACGGTGGAAGCCCTTCGGCCGGCGGCATGGCGGCCGCTTCGGAGCGGCCCGGGACGACCGGGACGTGTGTCCGCGTTAAGGACGACTTGAGACGCCGCGCGAGCGGCAATCAGGGTGGTACCGTGAAAGCAGATTGCCTTCGCCCCTGTGTATGGGGCGGAGGCATCTTTTTTTGAGGAGGTATGTTATGAAATGTCTGCGTTGTAACGGCGAGATGGAGCATCTGGGCCATGAATCCCTGCAGCTTGGGCAATACGGCTTTTTCACCGGCAACCTGTCCAACCTCTTTTCCGGCGCGCTCGAGGTCGATATTTATGCCTGCAAGTCTTGCGGCAAGCTGGAGTTTTACCGCGCCGCGGACGCACCCAGCCTGTCCGAGCGGCTGAAAAACGAATGAAGCAAACACAATTGGAGGATAGATGATATGAAATCTTATGGTCTGAATGAACTGCGCGAGATGTTCCTGCGCTTTTTCGAGACGAAGGAGCACCTGCGTCTGCCGAGCTTTTCGCTCATCCCGCAGGACGATGCAAGCCTGCTGCTCATCAACTCCGGCATGGCGCCGATGAAGCCCTACTTCAAGGGTGACAAGGAGCCGCCGCGCCACCGCATCTGCACCTGCCAGAAGTGCATCCGCACCGGCGACATTGAGAACATCGGCAAGACGGCGCGCCACGGCACGTATTTTGAGATGCTCGGCAACTTCTCCTTCGGCGACTATTTCAAGCACGAGGCCATTGCCTGGTCGTGGGAGTTTCTGACGAGCCCGGAGTGGGTCGGCCTCGATCCCGAGCGGCTCTATCCGTCGGTGTATGAGAAGGACGACGAGGCGTTCAACATCTGGCGCGACGAGATCGGCATCCCCGAGAGCCGCATCACCCGCCTCGGCAAGGAGGATAACTTCTGGGAGCACGGCTCCGGTCCGTGCGGCCCCTGCTCGGAGATCTATTTTGACCGCGGTGAGGAATACGGCTGCGGCAAGCCGGACTGTGCGCCCGGATGCGACTGCGACCGCTATATGGAGGTCTGGAACAACGTCTTTTCCCAGTTTGACAATGACGGCAACGGCAATTACTCCGACCTCATTCAGAAGAACATCGATACCGGTATGGGTCTGGAGCGTCTGGCCGTCGTCTGTCAGGGTGTGGACTCGCTGTTCGATGTCGACACCGTCATGAACATCACCCACAAGGTCAGCGAGATCACCGGCGCGCACTATGGCGACAGTCATAAGACCGACGTGTCCCTCCGCGTCATCACCGACCACATCCGTGCCTCCGTCATGATGATCTCGGACGGTATCCTGCCCTCGAACGAGGGACGCGGCTACGTGCTGCGCCGTCTGCTGCGCCGCGCTGCGCGCCACGGCAAGCTCCTCGGCGTCAACGAGCCGTTTTTGTATCAGGTTGTGGATGTGGTCGTGCACGAAAACGAGTGCCAGTATCCCGAGCTGCGCGAGAAGCAGGCGTATATCACCCGCGTCATCCGCAACGAGGAGGAGAATTTCGCCAAGACCATCGATGCCGGCATGCACATCTTCTCCGACCTGCTCGCCGAGCACAAGGCCAAGGGTGAGTGTGTGTTCTCCGGCGCGGATGCGTTCAAGCTCTATGATACCTACGGTTTCCCGATCGACCTGACCCGCGAGATGGTGCAGGAGCAGGACATGACCGTGGACGAGGATGCGTTCCGCGAGCTCATGGAGCAGCAGCGCGTGCGCGCGAGAAAAGCGCGCGAGGCGCTCGGCGATCTGGCGTGGGCCGGTGTGGATCTCGGCCTCGACCCGACGCCGACGCAGTTCACCGGCTATGACCGTACGGAGGATCAGGGCACGATCCTCGCCATCGTCTGCGACGGTGAGGTCTGCTCGGAGATCGATGCCGGCAAGCAGGGCGTGCTCGTGCTCGACTGCACGCCGTTTTACGCCGAGATGGGCGGTCAGGTGGCCGACCACGGCGTCATTGCAGCCGACGGTGCGCTCTTTGAGGTGACGGATGTCCAGAAGGACAAGGCCGGCAAGTTCCTGCACCATGGTGTGCTGCGCTCCGGCCGCCTGCAGGTCGAGCAGACCGTCACGGCGCGCATTGATGTTGACCGCCGCAAGGCGATCATGCGCGCGCACTCGGCCACGCATCTGCTGCAGGCTGCGCTGCGCGAGGTGCTGGGCGACCATGTGCATCAGGCGGGCTCGCTCGTCGAGCCGGACCGCCTGCGCTTTGACCTGACGCATTTTTCGGCTGTCACGCCCGATGAGCTGCAGCGCATCAATGAGATCGTCAGCGACTGGATCCTCGACGGCATGGACGTCACCGTGTCCGAGATGACCATGGAGCAGGCGAAGGCCGCCGGTGCCACGGCGCTCTTCAGCGAGAAGTACGGCGATGTCGTGCGCGTCGTGAACATGGGCGGCAAGTCCGTGGAGCTCTGCGGCGGCACGCACGTGGACAATACCGCAAAGGTCGGTCCGTTCCGCATCACGGGTGAGAGCTCGGTCGCATCCGGTGTGCGCCGCATCGAGGCGATCACCGGCAAGGCCTACCTGCACGAGATGGAGGCGGTCAACCGCCGCCTGTACGCTGCGGCCGAGGTGCTGCACGCGAAGCCGGTGGACATTCTCGCCAAGGCCAAGAGCTTCACTGCGGAGCTCAAGGAGGCGCGCCAGAGCGTTGAGCGCATGAAGGAGAAGATCCTGCACAGTGACGTGGAGCGCTTCCTCTACGCCTCGAAGAATATCGGCGGCATCAAGGTCATCACGACCACGCGCACCGATCTCGAGGCCGGCGACCTGCGCAAGCTCGGCGATTTCCTGCGCGACAAAGACCCGGACACGGTCGCGGTGCTCGCCACGGCGACGGAGAGCAAGGTCACGTTCGTGGCCGTCTGCGGCAAGAACGCCGTGGCCAAGGGCATCCGTGCGGGCGATCTGGTGCGCGCGGTGTCAGCGGTCGCCGGCGGTAAGGGCGGCGGCAAGCCGGACTCTGCCATGGGCGGCGGCAGTGAGGTGCTCAAGATCGATGACGCGCTGGCCGTCGTGGACGATTTCGTAGCGGAAAAACTGGGACTGTAAGGAGGATTTCATCATGAGTGATTGCCTGTTTTGTAAGATCGCGGCGGGGGAGATCCCTTCCACCTGCCTGTACGATGACGACGATGTCTACGCATTTCGTGACATCAATCCCCAGATGCCGGTGCATTTTCTCGTGATCCCGAAGCAGCACATCGATGCGGTCGCGTCCATTACGGCGGAAAATTCCGCCGTGGTCGCCAAGTGCTTTGAGGTCATCGCGAAGCTCGCCGCGCAGGAGGGCTTGACCGGCGGCTACCGCGTCATCTCCAACTGCGGTGACGATGCCGGTCAGACCGTGCATCACCTGCACTTCCACGTCCTCGGCGGCGCGCCGATGGGCGAGAAACTGCTGTAAAGCAAACGAAATTCGGCGGCGGGACTTGTTCCGGCCGCCGATTTTGTTTATAATGTCTGCAGAGAAAGAGGGGGCGACGGCGTGCGAAAGCTGGCATATTGCGCAGGCGGTTTTTCGGCTGCGATCTTTCTGGCGCACTTTCTGCTGCCGGGGCACTGGGTGCTTCCCGCGGCGCTGGCGGCGGTCGTGCTTGCGCTCACGGCGCTGCTGCTCCCGGGCGCGCCGCGCCGCCGCGTGATGCTGGCGCTGCTGTCGGCGGCCATCGGCTTCGGGTGGTATGCCGTGGCTGCGGCCGCGCGGCTGACGCCGGCTGAAGCCGTCTCGGATGAGCCGCAGACGGTCGCCGGACGGGTAACGGAGTACCCGGCTGCGTATGAGCACAGCTATGGGCTGACTGTGCTGCTCACAAGCCCGGATGTGCCGTCCTGCAAAGCGCGGCTCTATGTCTCCGACGCGGGCGCGGCAGCGCTGCGCCCCGGCGATGAGATCACGGCGGAGGTCAAGCTCCGCGCGTCGACGCACCGTTACGGAGCGGAGACGGATGCCTATACCTCCAAGGGCATCTATCTCATCGGCAACGTCAAGGAGGGTTCGCTCACGCATACCGGCGTCTGGGCACACAGCCGGCTCTACTGGCCGAAAACCGTTGCCCACGCGCTCAAGACGAGCGCACAGGCGGTGTTCCCGGCAGATGTGCTGCCGTTTGCGCAGGCGCTCATGCTCGGCGATAAGACCGCGCTCTATGCGCAAGACCTCGACATCCCGCTGAGCACGACCGGCATCATGCACACGGTCGCGGTCTCGGGGCTGCATCTGGCGTTTCTGCTGGGCTTTTTGCGCCTCTTTACCGGAAACCGGCGCACGACCGCTATCATCGGTCTGCCGCTGATGATCGTGTTCACGGTCATGGCGGGCGGAAGTCCTTCGGTGCTGCGCGCGGCGTTTATGACGGCGCTGGTGCTGTTTGCGCCGCTGCTCGGGCGAGAGAATGACCCGCCGACATCGCTGCTGACGGCGCTGGCGGTCTTGCTTGCGGCGAATCCCTTCGCCGCCGGAAGCGTCAGCCTGCAGCTCTCGTTTGCGTCGATGGCGGGACTCTTTTGCGTGTCCGGTGCGCTGCACCGCGCGCTCAGCGACCGGCTGCTGCCTGCGGGGATGAAGCTCTCGCGCCCGCGGCGCAGGGTGCGCACTTTCTTCATTGCAACAACGGCGAGTTCCGTCGGCGCGATGGTGTTCACCGTGCCGCTCACGGCGCTGCATTTCGGCAGCATTTCGCTCATCGCGCCGGTCACGAACCTGCTGATCCTGTGGCTGCTGCCGGCGGCGTTCATCGGCTGCTATCTGGCATCGCTGCTCGGCCTCTTCTGGGCGTGGGGCGGCATGGCTGCCGCTTGGGTGACGGCGTGGCCGCTGCGCTATATCCTCGCCGTGGCAAAGCTGCTCTCCAAGCTCCCGGGCGCGGTGCTCTTTACCGGAAACCGCAGCGTTGTGCTGTGGCTCGTGTTTACGTATGGCGTGTTCGGCGCAGCGTGGGTCATCTCGCGCCGCCGGAGCGTGCACCGGGGCATCCCGGCTGCGTGCAGCGTGCTGGCGCTGTGTGCGGTGCTGACGGTCAGCGCCGTGCAGCTGCGGCACACGTCAACGGTCACGGCGCTCGACGTCAGTCAGGGGCAGAGCGTCGTCTTTTCGAGCGGACGCAGCTGCGTGATGGTCGATTGCGGCGGCCGCTCCACCGTGGAGGATCCGGGAGACATCGCTGCGCACAAGCTGCTTGCGCAGGGATACCGCGGTCTGGACCTGCTTGTGCTCACGCATCCGCATGATGACCATGTTAACGGCGTGCTGCGCCTGATGCACTGGCTGCCGGTGCGGACGCTTGCGATCCCGGCAGAGGCGGACACGACCAAAGCGCCCTTGAGCGACATTCTCGCCCTTGCCGCGCAGCACCGCACGACGGTCGTACGCGTGGATATGGAGCAGACGCTCACGGCGGGCGGCATTTCGGTGCGCCTGTACCCGGAGCCTTGTACAGGCCGGGAGGACGGCAGTATGATCGTGCTGACGTCGATCGGCACATATGACACGCTGATACCCGGTGACGTGGACAGCGCGGCGGAGGCAAAGTTTCTTGCCGACTGCACCTATCCGGATATTGAGCTGCTGCTCGTCGGCCACCATGGCTCGAAAAAATCGACGTGCGATGCGTGGCTCGACGCCATCGCGCCGGACGCTGCGATCATCTCCGTCGGCTACAACAATTACGGCCACCCGACGGCCGAGACCCTTGCGCGCCTGCAGGCGCACAACATACCCACTTACCGCACCGACCGCATGGGCGACGTCACGGTGCATCTCTCGTGAGGAAACGTTATGGCAAAAGGAAAAAAGAAGCAGGAAATTCAAGACTATAAAGTTCAGCTGCGCGCGCTGCGCCAACAGGGCCCAGGGTGCCTGTATCTGCTCTGGGGACGGGAGGATTATCTGCGTGAGCAGTATCTGCTGCAGCTCAAAAAGCTCTGCATTCCCGGCGGGGAGGACGATTTCAGCTACCGCCGCTTTGACGGCGCTGAGCTCGATTTTCAGGCGCTGGCCGATGCGATCGACGCCGTGCCGTTTCTCAGCGAGCGCACGCTCGTCGAGGTGCGCGGCTATGACACGAACAAATGCCGCGAGGAAGAAGCCGACACGCTCGTCCGTGTCATCAGCGACCTGCCGGACTATTGCACGCTCGTGTTCGTCATGGACACGGCGTTTGAGCCGGACGGGCGCCTGAAGACGACCAAGGCCTTCAAAAAGAACGGACAGCTCGTGCAGTTTACCGCGCAGGGGGAGTCTGCGCTCGTGCAGTGGGTCGGCAAGCACTTTGCCGCGCACGGGAAAAACATCTCGCCCGAGGATGCGCGCCAGCTCATCTTCTTTACCGGTGGTCTCATGAACACCATGATCCCGGAGATCGACAAGATCGCGGCCTATGCGCAGGGCGATACGGTCACGCGCGCGGACATCCTCGCCGTGGCGCAGCGCATTCCGGAGGCGGTCGTGTATGAATTGACCGACTGTCTGGCCAATCAGGACTATGACGGTGCGATGCGCATCCTCGCAGACCTGCTGGCCGATAAGTCCAACACGCCGATCTTCCTGCTCGCCGTCATCGGCCAGCAGATGCGCAGACTCTACGCCGCCCGCCTTGCGCGCCGCGCCGGTATCGGCACGAGCGAGCTGCGCGAGATGCTCGGCGTGCCGTATGATTTCATCGCGGAAAACCTCTTGCGCTCGGCGCGAAAATTCACCGGCCGTCAGCTTGAGGAGGCTGTGCGCCTGTGCGCGCAGGCGGACTTCGCCATGAAAAGCAGCGGCGCGGATGATATGGCGCTGCTCAAGGAGCTGCTGCTGCGCATTGCCGTGGGAGGTGCGGTATGATCCGCATCCGCGAGGCCATCATCGTCGAGGGACGGTATGATAAAAATACCCTCGCGCAGATCGTCGACGCGCCCATTCTCGAGACCTCCGGTTTCGGCATCTTCCATGACAGGCAGCGGTTGGCGCTGCTGCGCCGTCTGGCAGAGACGCGCGGCATCATCGTGCTCACGGACAGTGACGGCGCAGGCTTTGTCATCCGCAACTACCTGCGCGGTGCCATCGACCCGTCGCAGGTCAAGCACGCCTACATCCCGGATATTGCCGGAAAGGAGCGGCGCAAGCGCACCGCCTCCAAGGAGGGCAAACTCGGCGTGGAGGGAATGCGCCCGGATGTGCTGCTCGAGGCACTGCGCCGCGCGGGCGCGACCATCGAAGGGGAGGAGACACCGGCTGCGGGCGCACGCATTACGAAGGCGGATCTCTATGCAGCCGGGCTCACCGGCGGTGCGGACAGCAAGGCCGCCCGGCAGCGGCTGCTCGCGCAGCTTGACCTGCCCGAGCATCTGAGCACGAACGCGCTGCTCGAGGTGCTCAATGCACTCATGACGCGTGAAGAATTCCAAAAACTGTACATTTAGCGGAGAAATCGCCATATCTGATGGGAAAAACACCAGATATGGCGAAATTTTTCGTGCAAAAGCAGTTTGGCTGTGATATAGTACTGTACGGAATTATGTAAAGTAACCGGAAACCAATTACATGGAGGAAGCAACGTATGAAATGCCCGTTTTGCGGCTTTGCCGAGAGCAAGGTCATTGATTCCCGCCCGGCGGAGGAGGGCGCGACCATCCGCCGCCGCCGCGAGTGCCTTGCCTGCCAGAAGCGCTTTACGACCTATGAGATCATTGAAACGCTCCCACTCGTCGTCATCAAGCGCGACGGCAGCCGCCAGAGCTTTGATAAGAGTAAGCTCATCAACGGCATGGTGCGCGCCTGCGACAAGCGCAAGGTGCCGCTGCCGGTGCTGGAGAAGATCGCCGACGAGATTGAACAGGAGCTGCAGAGCGCGCTCGAGCGCGAGATCACGACCGAGCAGGTCGGCGAGATGGTCATGAAGCGCCTCAAGGACGTGGACGAGGTCGCCTACGTGCGCTTTGCCTCCGTTTACCGCCAGTTTAAGGACATCGACACCTTCATGCAGGAACTGACGAAGCTCCTCAACGACCGCGGCTAAAACACATTGCCGAGCGCGACGCGCTCCCCGTCGGCGAGGCTCCGGATGCGCAGACGCAGCAGGGCAATGTCCGCCGCGGCGGACGGTGCGCCGCTCTCGAGCGCACGCATGGCCTGACAGAATCCTTCTGTCACGGCGTCTGTGCTCTCATGCGGCAGCATACAGTGGGCATAGCTCTCGGCTGCGTGCCAGCGTTCGGCCGCCGTGCGCAGCGCTTCGGCGGCGCTGTCCGTATCATGGGCGGCACAGCATGCTTCCGCCTGCGCAGCGGCGTCATCCAGCTGCGTGCAGAGCCGGTTCAGATACCGGATGTTGCAGACGCAGCCGGCGGCAAGCGTGAGTAGGAGCGCGCACGCAATGATTTCCTTTTTCATATCGGTTCCTTTGCGGAAAAATAGATTTGCCCCGCGTCGTTGAGCATCAGCAGATAGACGTCTTGAACGCTTTGCGCGCCGCGCTGCTGGAGCTGCTTTTGCAGCCAGCGCTCGTCGCGCCCCATGCGCTTGAGATTTTTGCCGATGATGCGCCCGTTGTTGATGAGGATGGAGAAATAGCCGGTGTCGTCCGGCGTGACGCCCATCTGCTCGGCCGTGACCGGCTGCTGCTCCGGCGTGAGGATGATGTTGAGACGGCCGTTTGTCTCCAGCACAGCATACTCCACGCTTGCAATGTCAAGAATGCCCTGATTGCGCAGCTCCTGCGTCAGCTCGTCGAGCGTGAAGCGGTTGCGGTGCATTGCCTGCTGTGCGATGTGCCCGTGCTCGATGATGAGATTCGGCCGCCCGTAGAGCAGTTTGCGCAGGCTGACGCTCCGGTATGTCAGGCCGGAGATGATGAGCTCGCAGCAAAACAGCACCAGCAGCGGAATGAGCCCGTAGCTCAGCGGTAGGGACGGGTTTTGCAGCGGGATGGAAGCAATGTCCGCGACCAGCACCGCCACCACGAGCTCGGACAGCTCCAGCTCACCGAGCTGCCGCTTGCCCATGAGCCGCATGGCCAGGATGAGCGAGAGAAATAAGATCAGCGTTCGAATGAGAATGATCGCCATAGAATGACCGCCTTTCCGGGTGGCGTTAGTTTGCCCGTTTTGTGCAAAATATACCGAACTGGAGGTGCTGCATATGCAGTTTACAAAAATGCAGGGCTGCGGCAATGACTATATCTATGTCAACTGCTTCACCGAGACTGTGCCCGATCCGTCGCGTGCGGCAATCCGGCTGTCGGATCGCCATTTCGGCATCGGCGGCGACGGGCTCGTGCTGATCTGCCCGTCGGAGGTCGCGGATTTCTGCATGGAAATGTACAATGCCGACGGCTCGCGCTCCGAGATGTGCGGCAACGCCATCCGCTGCGTGGGCAAATATGTCCATGACCGCGGCCTGACGGATAAGACCGAGCTCACGATCGAGACACGCGCCGGCATCAAGACGCTCTGGCTGAATGTGGCCGACGGCGCGGTCGAGACTGTGCGCGTGTGCATGGGCAGTCCGGAGTTTCGGCCGGAGAAGATCCCGGTCGCGGCAGCGGGGGAGACTTTCCTCGAGCAGCCGATCGATGTGCTCGGAGAAACATGGATCGTCTCGTCCGTGAACACCGGCAACCCGCACTGCGTCACTTACGTGGACGATGCCATGGCGCTGGATTTTCCGCGCATCGGCCCCGCGTTTGAAAACCACAAGATGTTCCCCGCGCGGGCGAATATCGAGTTTGTCGAGGTCGTGGATGACCACACGCTGCGCGTGCGCGTGTGGGAGCGCGGCAGCGGAGAGACACTCGCCTGCGGCACGGGCGCAACGGCTGCACTGGCGGTAACGGCGCGGCTGGGTAAGTGCGGTGACGAGGCGGATGTGCTCCTGCGCGGCGGCAAGCTTCACATCGCGTGGGATCGGTCGCAGAACCTGCTGTATATGACCGGCCCTGCGGCCTTTGTGTTTGACGGCACGGTCACGCTCTGAGCGCGGCCGCGATGACGGTATGGGAGGTAACAAACCATGAAAACGATCATCGGAACAAAACAGAATGTTACAAAAGAGCTGACTGCGCTGGTCGCGGATATGCTCGCGCACAAGCCGGAGGCGAACATTGCCGTCTCGGTAGTGGATCTTCCGGAGGAAGTGCTCGGCGCACTTGCAAAGAGCGACCTCGCCTTTGACAAAGCGACGCTCTTTCAGGCGTGTGAATACTGCGGTGCGGCCGGTAAGGGCGTGCACGCGGTGGGTGCGGCGTTTCAGGTGCTCACGGCGGCAAAGCCGTTTGCGGCCGTGCACGCGCCGGATCCGGACGCGGACGCCGAGCACGCGGCGGATTACGATGCCGCCATTCAGGCAGCCGGAGGGCTCGATCTCGTGATCCTCGGTCTGGGTGAGCGCGGCCACGTTGCGTTCAACGAGCCGGGTGCCGGCTTTGGCGAAAAGACGCACATCGCAAAGCTCGCGGAAGTCACGCGCGAGGCCGCGGCCCCGGCCTTCGGTTCGCTTGAGCAGGCGCCGGAGCAGGGCATCACGATCGGCATCCATACGATTCTCGGCGCGAAAAAGATCGTGCTTGTCGCCTTCGGCGCGCGCTGCGCGAAGGCGGTCAACGCCACGCTCACCGGCCGCCCTGAGACATTTACCCCCGCGTCATTCCTGCAGCTGCACACGGATGTTGAGGTTTATCTTGACGAAGCCGCTGCTGCGCAGTTATAATAAATAGTTGCCTGCTGTATTTTGCGGGTGATTTTGATCGGAGGAAAGCATTCATGTCCAAATATTTCGGTACCGACGGCTTCCGCGGCGAGGCCAACGTTGACCTGACCGTGGAACACGCCTACCGGATCGGCCGGTTTCTCGGCTGGTATTACGGCCGGGAGCACAAGTGCTCGGTCGTGATCGGCAAAGATACCCGCAGATCCAGCTATATGTTCGAAAATGCCCTGTCCGCCGGCCTGACGGCCTCGGGCGCGGATGCCTATCTTATGCATGTCACGACGACGCCGAGCGTGTCGTATATCGTCCGCTCGGACGATTTTGACTGCGGCATCATGATCAGCGCCAGCCACAACCCCTACAAGGACAACGGCATCAAGCTGCTCAACAGCGCCGGCGAGAAGATGGAGCAGAGCGTCATCGATGAGATCGAGGCGTATCTCGACGGTGATCAGGAGATCCCGTTTGCCACGGGGGCGAATATCGGCCGTACGCAGGACTATTCCGCCGGCCGCAACCGCTATATCGGCTATCTTATCAGCCTGTCCACGCACTCGTACAAGGGCATGAAGGTCGGTCTTGACTGCGCCAACGGCAGCACGTGGATGATGGCCAAGAACATCTTTGATGCACTCGGCGCGGACACCTATGTGATCGGCAACACGCCCGACGGCACGAACATCAACTGTGACTGCGGCTCGACGCACATCGAGAACCTGCAAAAGCACGTCCGCCTCAACGGGCTGGATGTGGGCTTTGCCTTCGACGGCGACGCCGACCGCTGCCTGGCCGTGGATGAAAACGGCTCGGTCGTCAACGGCGATAAGATCCTCTATGTCTGCGCGCGCAATATGCAGGCGGAGGGGCGCTTTGGCGACTCAAAGGTCGTCACGACGGTCATGTCCAACCTCGGCCTGTACAAGGCGCTCGATGCGGCGGGCATCGGCTATGAAAAGACCGATGTCGGCGACAAGTACGTCGCGGAGAATATGCGCGCCAACGGCCATCTGATCGGCGGCGAGCAGTCCGGGCACATCATTTTCGGCAAGTACGCCAATACCGGCGACGGCTTGCTTACAGCCATCAAGCTCATGCAGGTCATGCTCGATCGCAAAAAGAAGCTCTCCGAGCTGGCTGCGCCCGTGCGCGAGTATCCGCAGCAGCTCACGAACGTGGAGGTCGACGATAAGGACGCCACGCTCAGCGCCCCCGCCGTCGTTGCGGCGGTGCAGACGGTGACTGAGCGTCTCGGCGATGAGGGCCGCATCCTCCTGCGCAAGAGCGGCACCGAGCCTGTGCTGCGCGTCATGGTCGAGGCGGGCACGCACGAGCTGTGCGAGGAAAACGTTGCGTATGTGATCGATGTCATGCGCAAGAGCGGACATCTGATCCGGGTGAGACGATATGATGACGATTCAAGACCTGCTCGATCTGAGCAAAACGATCGCAGCGCCGCTGTTTGCGGATAAGACCTATCCGTGGGAGGCGCTGGCGGATATCGGGGACTTTATTCTTCAGCTCGGCCCCACGCTTCCGGCGGACGAGTATGAGCAGCGCGGCGAGAACATCTGGATCGCGCGCGATGCCAAGATCTTTGACAGCGCCTATATTGCCGGCCCCTGCATCATCGACCACGGTGCGGAGCTGCGCCAGTGCGCATTTATCCGCGGCAATGCCATCGTCGGCAAAAACGCCGTCGTCGGCAACTCCTGTGAGCTGAAAAACGTCGTCTTGTTCGACAACGTCCAGACGCCGCACTTCAACTACGTCGGTGATTCCATCCTCGGTTATAAGGCCCATATGGGCGCGGGCTCGATCACGTCGAACGTCAAGAGCGACAAGACGCTCGTCGTCATCAAAAACGGGGCAGAGCGCATCGAGACCGGCCGCAAGAAGGTCGGCGCCATCCTCGGCGACTATGTTGAGGTTGGCTGCAACAGCGTGCTCAACCCCGGCACGGTCATCGGCCGCCACTCGAACATCTATCCGGTGTCGTGTGTGCGCGGTGTCATTCCGGCGGACAGCATCCTCAAGTCCACCGGCGAGGTCGTGCATAAGAAATGAAAGTAAAATCCCATCGGCGCAAACCGATGGGATTTTCAGCTTGCCAAAAGCCTCGCAGAGTTTCGCCGCCGCAGCGGCGAAAGAGAGTCCGATCATTTTCTCCGGCGACATGTGCGTCGGGGAAAAGGGAAAATACTTCTCGGCCTGCAAACGTGCGAGCTGTCGCCTTTGGCGACAGTGAGTGCGCTGCAGTCAGGCCGCAAGCCCCTTTGTCAAAAAGTATTACTTTTTGACAGACTTTAAAATCCCATCGGCTTGCACCGATGGGATTTTTTCTGCCGCCCGCGGCCTTACAGCAGACTGCGGTAGTCGGCGTCCGGCGTGATGCAGTCCGGCGGGAAGAACTCGTCGATGGGGAAGTGGATACGGCTGAACATCGAGCATGGATCGTCCTCGCTCGAGCCCTGACACGCTTTGTCCGGCATGCAGTAGTCGTATGCCGGGATGAGCAGCTGCGTGTCACGTTCGAGCCGGATGATCGAGAACTGCCCGAGTGTTACGAGCAGCTTCTTGCCGCTGCAGGTGAGCGAGAGCGCCTCACCCATCGCATCGAGGATCGCCTGCGGGATGGCGTGCGGTTCGGGGTCTGTCTCCCCGGAAGCGGTACAGTCGACGAGCTTCATGTGCAGCGCGATCGGGTCGACCGATTCGACCACACCGACCGGCAGCCCCTCCTCGCACGGCGCACAGCCGCCGCCGTCGGAAGCGAACATCTTCACGCTCGCCTGACTGCCGAAGAGCATGACGCGCTTGTCGAAGATCGCAAGGCCGCTCACCGGCTCGCAGCCGGGGAACGTCTCGCCGCGCACGCGGTAGAAGTATGTCACGTCCACCGTATAGTAGCCTTTGTTAAAGGTGATCTCCTTGACGCGCACGTCGGCGCACAGCAGCTCGGCGCTGCGCGGGCGCACACTCAGGGCGCTGTCGAGTTTTGTCTGCGAAGACACCGTCGGATACACCCGCAGGTCCTCCACACAGTCCTTATCTCGGCAGGCGTCAAAGATCTTGCGCGTATGGATGCAAACCGCCTCCCGGACAGCGGCGCTGCCCTCGACCGGTCCCGGTACAACTTTGTCTGCCATTTCAAAACCTCCTGGCATCAGATTGAAGCACGCTTCAGTAACAGTGTATGCATCCGGGTTTTTGATGTGATTCGGTTGGAAAAACCTTTACACAAAAGGCTTTGTGCGTTATAATTATTTATTATGCCAAGTGAGAGGTGCGTCATGGAAGGTCTCGGATTTATCCATGAGAAATTGGACATCAAGATCCTGATTCTCTACATTTTGAATCATTTACCCGCGGCTGTCGATGGGCAGACGCTGTCCGATCTTGTTTTCTGCGACAACGGCATCGGCTATTTCGACTACTCCGATTGCCTTGCAGAATTGGTGGATACCGCGCACATTACGGAGGAGGGCGGCAAGTACCGTATCACGGAAAAGGGCAGCCGCAACGTCAACGAGGTCGCAAGCAGCCTGCCGTATTCCGTGCGCATGAAGGCCGACCGCGTCACCGAGCCGATCGCCGAGCAGATGCGCCGCGCCGCCATGATCGTCGCGCAGCATACAAACACGCCGGAGGGCGGGTGCAATGTGCACCTCGCACTCTCGGACGGCATCGGGCAGATCGTCTCCATGCAGCTTCTGGCAGCTGACGAGGCGCAGGCGCGCACGATGGAGCACTATTTTAAGGCACACGCGGAGGATGTCTATCAGGCACTCGTGCGTTTGCTCACAGAAAGCGAGGAAAAGTAACCGGCATGAATACCTACATCCCTGAGGGCTACAAGAGCCTGCTCGGCGTTTACGATACGCAAAAGGCCATCGGTCTGCTCAAGCGTCTGTTTGAGGATCAGCTCGCCGCGAACCTGAACCTGTTTCGTGTGTCCGCGCCGCTGTTTCTTGAGGAGTCCAGCGGCCTGAACGACAACCTCAACGGCTATGAGCGTCCGGTCTCGTTCGATATCCTGCAGACCGGTAAGGAGGCGCAGGTCGTGCAGTCCCTCGCCAAGTGGAAGCGCATGGCGCTCTACCGCTACGACTTCTATCCCGGAAAGGGTCTCTATACCGACATGAACGCCATCCGCCGCGACGAGGATGTGCTCGATAATCTCCACTCCGTCTACGTTGATCAGTGGGACTGGGAGAAGGTCATCGAGCGCCGTGACCGCAATCTGGACTATCTCAAGTCTACGGTCATGGACATCGTCGCTGCCGTTTGCGAGACGCAGCGCACCATGCGCGCGATCTATCCGCAGCTTCAGGTGCTGCCGCAGCTGGAGCGTCAGGTCACGTTTGTCACTGCGCAGGAGCTCGAGGATCGCTATCCGGACCTCACGTCGAAGGAGCGCGAGCATGCCTTCGTGCGCGAGCACCATACGACGTTCATCATCGGCATCGGCGGCGCACTGCGCTCCGGCAAGCCGCATGACGGCCGCTCGCCGGACTATGACGACTGGACGATGAACGGGGATATCCTGTTCTGGAATGACCTGCTCGGCTGCGCGTTTGAGCTCTCGTCCATGGGCATCCGCGTCGATCCCGAGAGCCTCGACCGCCAGCTGACCATCTCCGGCTGCGATGACCGCCGCAAGCTGACCTATCATAAGATGCTGCTGGCAGGGGAGCTGCCGCTGACGATCGGCGGCGGCATCGGTCAGTCGCGTCTGTCCATGCTGTTGCTCGGAAAGGCGCACATTGGTGAAGTGCAGGCGTCCGTCTGGGACGATGAGACCACCGCCGCATGCGAAAAGGCCGGCATCCGCCTGCTGTAAAAGTAAATGCCTGCAATGCCCCGAGATCCGTGATCTCGGGGCATTTTCAGTGTACTTTCTGCGCATTTTGTCGATTTAAGATGTGAAGAAAGCCCCAAAATCGCCACATCTGCGCTCCGGTATGCTATACTGCCCCACGCGATGCGTAAAGGAGGGATAGCGGATGCGGTCATGGCTTTCAAAAAACCGGCATGTATACTGGCTGCTTGGCCTGATCGCGCTGGCGCTGGCGTATTTTGTGACGCAGCATCTCGGCTTGCAGTATCATGTCGTGCATCTGCCGCTCGACGACCGGATCCCGTTTTGCCCTGTGTTCGTCGTGTTTTATATCCTGTGGTATTTCTATGTGCCGGGGTGTATGCTCTGGGCGTGCCTGCGGGCGAAGGACGTGTTCTGCCGGCAGGCGGCGGCGCTGTTTTCGGGCGCGCTTTTGTGCGTAGCTGTATTTGTGCTCTACCCGACGTGCATCGACTTTCGCCCCGCGGCGGATGGGACGGGGGTATTTCTGGCGCTTTGCCGGCTCATCTATGCGCATGACGCGCCGGTCAACGTGTTTCCGAGCCTGCATTGCTATGAGGCGCTGGTGCTGCATCTGGTGACGTTTCGCACGCCGCCGCTGCGCGCGCGCAAAGCACTGCGGCGGGTGTCCTTCGTGCTGGTGCTTTTGATCTGCCTGTCCACGCTGCTTGTCAAGCAGCATTCCGCGGCGGATCTCATTGCCGGCTGCACGCTTGCCGTGGCCGTGTATTCGCTGACAACGTATCTGTTTTCCAAGAGGAGGTCTCACCATGATCATACGACCGTTTAACGCTGCCCATCTGCTGCTCCTTGCGCTTGCCGCCGGAGCGGTCGTGCTGCTGTGGGTGCTGCTGCGCGGCCAGCCGGAGCGCTGTCGCAGTGCCGTGCTCATCGCACTGTGTGCGGCGAATATCATCGGCTTTTTCGTCTACAAGGGCTTTTTGTCCCGGGATATGCAGTTTCTGGAGGTGTCCGGACTTGACCGGTTCAACTGGTTCAGTGAGCTGCCGATGCAGCTTTGCAACATCAATATGTTCCTCATCCCGATCGGCATCCTCACGAAGCGGCGCTCGCTGCTCGGCTTCGCCTTTTTCGTCGCGCCGCTCGCTGCGCTCATGGCACTCGTGTTTCCGGAGGCGCCGTTTGTCGGCTACTCGCTCTGGCTGCCGCGCATGCTCGGGTTCTACGCCACGCATATCCTTATCATTGTCTGCGGACTGAGTCTCGTGACGCTCGGCTTTTACCGGCCGCAATTTCGGGACATTCCCGGCATCGCGGGCACGTTTTTCCTGCTTGGCATCGGTGCGCTGGCGGTCAATTTTCTGCTGCGGCACACGGTTTGTCCGCCGGCAAATTACTTCTTCGTCTACGGCGGGGATGTGGACATCAGTATCCTGAACCTGTTCTGGAAGTGGCTGCCCGTGCCGTTTTTGTATGAGCTGCCGGCGCTTTTGATACTCGTTGGCTATATGGCGCTCATCTGCCGGCTCTTTTCCGCATGGGACCGCTGCCGCGACCGGCAGAGCGCCGCGGTATAAAATGCAGCAGCCTGATGCAAATGCGTCAGGCTGTTTACATTTTGGACGCAAAAAGACCGCTGCGGACGCAGATTCCGCAGCGGTTCGTGGAGCGGGATACGGGAATCGAACCCGCCTATCCTGCTTGGGAAGCAGGTGTTCTACCAATGAACTAATCCCACAGATGCAATTATTATAACACAGCCATACGTCGTTTTCAAGTGAAAAATGCGACATGCCTTGACATTCCGCTGCGGGCAACCTATAATAAACATTCGTGACGTTTGACTTTGTTTGCAGATACTTTTAGGAGTGACGATATGCCGGAAGAAACCCTTCGTGAGAATAAAATGGGCACAATGCCCGAGAACAAGCTGCTGCTGTCGATGGCGGTGCCGATGATGATTTCCATGCTCGTGCAGGCACTGTACAACATCGTGGATAGTATTTTCGTCTCGCGTATCTGCGAGGATGCACTCACGGCGGTGTCGATGGCTTTTCCGTGGCAGAACATCGTTATCGCAATTGCTGTCGGCTTCGGCGTCGGCATCAACGCGCTGCTGTCGCGCGCGTTGGGGCAGAAAAACGCCGAGCGTGTCAATCAGGTCGCGGTCAACGGTCTGCTGCTCGCTGGGTTGAGCTATCTGCTCGTGCTTGTCGCAGGCTTGATCGGCATCCGTGCTTACATGCGCACGCAGACGGATATTGAGACGATTGTCAATTACGGCATCACGTACCTGAACATCTGCATTTTGTGCTCGTTCGGCGTTTTTGTTGAGATCACCTTCGAGCGCTTCCTGCAGGCGACCGGCCGCACGGTCTATTCCATGATCACGCAGCTGACCGGTGCGATCACGAACATTATCCTCGATCCGATCCTGATCTTCGGTCTGCTCGGCTTCCCGAAGCTGGGCATCGCCGGCGCCGCCTGGGCGACGGTGATCGGTCAGTGCGTCGGTGCGGTCGTCGCCGTGATGCTCAACCACTTCAAGAACCCGGAGGTGCATCTGCGCCTGCGGCACATCCGACCGAACGGCCGCCTCATGGGTGAGATCACGGCCATCAGCATCCCGTCGATCATCATGAGCTGCATCTCATCGCTGACGTGCTTTGTCATGAACATGATCCTCATTGCGTATTCCTCCACGGCGGTCGCCGTGTTCGGCGTCTATTTCAAGCTCCAGAGCTTTGTGTTCATGCCGGTGTTCGGGCTGAATAACGGCATGGTGCCGATCATTGCCTATAACTATGGCGCGCAGAAGCCGGAGCGTATCCATAAGACGATCCGCCTCGGCATGGTCTACGCCGTCGCGATCATGATGGTCGGTCTGCTCGTATTCCAGCTCATTCCGAAAGAGCTGCTGCTGATGTTTGACGCCTCGGACGCCATGCTGGAGATCGGCGCGCCCGCACTGCGCATCATGAGCCTGGCGTTCGTGTTTGCCGGCATCGGCATCGTGTCCGGCTCGTCGTGTCAGGCGTTTGGCTACAGCGTCTACAGCATGCTTATTTCCATCGCGCGCCAGATCGTGGTGCTCATCCCGGCTGCCTACCTGCTGTCTCTGACCGGCGTGCTGCGCAGCATCTGGTTTGCGTTCCCGATCGCGGAGATCTTCTCGCTGATCCTCTCGCTGTTCTTTTTGCGCACCACGCTCAAAAAGACGGGCATGGCGCTGCCAAAGGCAAAGTAAATATTGCTTGCATATAGGGCGGCGCCGGATGGCGCCGCCCCCAGTTTTCCAAAAAATCTCGTAGAGTTTCGCCGCCGGAGCGGCGAAAGAAAGTCCGATCATTTTCTCAGGCGACTTGTGCGGCTGAGAAAATACTTCTCGGCCTGCAAACGTGCGCGCCGTCCGTCTTGGGCGGACGGCGCGTGCGCTGCAGTCAGGCCGCAACCCCCCTTTGTCAAAAAGTAATACTTTTTGACAGTTTCAGGGCGGCGCCATCCGGCGCCGCCCTTTTTCGCGCTTTTGCACCGGCAAAACCGACCGCGCATAAGATGGTGCGGGGCAAATGCCCGATCGAAAAGGAGGAACGACTGTGGACAAATGCAATTTCAAGCAGGGCTCGCTTCCAGAATGCGCGCCGCTGGCGTTGGCGCAGACGCCCATGCAGTGCGCGAGTGAGCCCGCGTATGACAAGCGCATGGCGCTGGCGCGCGGCACGCTGTTTCCGGGGCTGGATCTGCCGTTTATGAATCTGGTCAACAAGCCTGCCGATCTCAGCACGCCGCTGTGTGAGCTGATGGCGCTGGACTTCGTCATCCGCGAGCTGAATCTCTACCTTGACACGCATCCGGATGACCGCGAGGCATTCGAGACGCTGCAAAAGTGCATCCGCATGCGCGCCGAGGGGCACAAGCGCTATACGGAGCAGTACGGGCCGGTCACGGTGTCGGACCTCGCGTGCGCAGACGTCTATGACTGGCTCAACGCACCGTGGCCGTGGCAGCCGGAAGGGGAGGAGAAGTAAGCGATGTTTGTTTATGAAAAAAAGCTCGAATACCCGGTGCGCATCCGCAACGCCAACCCCGCGCTGGCGAAGTTCATCTGCTCGCAGTACGGCGGGCCGGACGGTGAGCTGGGCGCATCGCTGCGCTATCTCAGCCAGCGCTATGCCATGCCGTACCCGGAGCTCTCGGCGCTGCTGACCGATATCGGTACGGAAGCGGCGGAAATGGCGCTGCAGATAGAAGCATGATGCAATGCAGACAAAAGCGGGAAAATATATGCATGTTTTTTCGTCAAAAGCCTAAAAAATGCAAAAAGGCTTGACAACCCACGAGATATGCATTAAGATGACGCCATAAAAAATAGAAGATTGCAGTACCTGATAGAGGTTGCGGATCTGATGAGTACCCCGTAATATACGCCGGCAAGCGTTTGCGGGAGAAAGGCTGCTCCGCCGAAGCTGTCTTGCGGTTGCCGCTGCAGACTTGCTGGGCTTGCGCTCAATAGGCGCAGGACTGTCACATACCTCGTATGTGGAGCACTATCAAGGGTTTTCTTACGTTTGTTTCCTTGCAAGAGAGCCTGCGATACCATTTCGGGTCGCAGGCTCCTGTTTTTTTGAATCACTTTTAAGGAGATGCAGAAAAATGCAAGCAAACATGAGAAGAATCGTATCCATCCTCCTGGCCGTCATGTTCTGTGTGGCGTGCTTCACCGGCTGCGGCAGCAGCAAGGATAACGGTGGTACCGCCTCCGTGGACGTACGCAACGCCAAGTCCATCGCAGACCTTGCCGGCGCGAAGATCGCCGCGCAGACGGGCACCTTCCACGCCGATGCGCTCGAGCAGATCCCGAACGTTCAGGCGAGCACCTATCCCGAATTCTCCGACCTTCTGACCGCGCTCAAGAGCGGCGCGATCGACGGCTACGTTGCCGAAGAGCCGACGGCGTTTTCCGTCTGCGCCTCGAACGACGATCTGACCTACCTGCCGTTCAAGAATAATGACACGGGCTTTACCGCAACGGCCGCGGATGTTGGCATTGCCATCGGCCTGAAGAAGGGCAACACCCTGCGCGACCAGATCAACACCGTCCTCGCCGAGATCACGGATGAACAGCGCTCCGAGCTTATGGAGCAGATCGTGACGCTTGCCTCCGGCGGTACCGTGACGGAGTTCGCCGTCCACTGTGACGCTCCGGCCACCACGACCGGCACGCTCAAGATCGGCATGGAGTGCGCCTACGAGCCCTATAACTGGACCGATACCGAAGGCACTTCCCTCGGCGCCGTGCCCATCAGCAGCGAAGGCCAGAGCGGCCTCTATGCCAACGGCTACGACGTGCAGATCGCTCAGTATGTTGCAAACCGCCTGGGCCTGAAGCTCGAGATCTACGCCATGGAGTGGGACTCCCTCATTCCGGCTGTCAACTCCGGCGCCATTGATGCGATCGTCGCCGGCATGAGCCCGACGGCTGAGCGCTCGGAGCAGCTCGACTTCACCGATACCTACTACGAATCCAACCTCGTGGTCATCATCCGCAAGTAAGAAAACCTCGACGCAGGCGGCAGACACCATGCGCGTGCACGGTGCCTGCCGCCCGTCATAACGGAAAAACGGAGTAACTATGAGCTTCTTAAACGATGTCCTCAATATCTTCATCAAGTATTATCCGCAGCTTTTGACCGGCGTCGGCAACACGCTGCTCATTGCGCTGACGAGTACAGCGGCGGGCCTTGCGCTCGGTCTGCTGACAGGCGTCGTGCGCACGGCACCGATGTCCAAGAATCCGGTCCTGCGCGCGCTGCACAAGCTGCTCAATGCGATCATTGCGATCTACGTCGAGATCTTCCGCGGCACGCCGATGATGGTGCAGTCGATGGTCATCTACTGGGGCTATGCCTTCGCGACCGGCGGCGACACGCTGCCGCTGATCCCGTCGGGCATCCTGATCGTGTCCATCAACACCGGTGCCTATATGGCCGAGATCGTGCGCGGCGGCATCATCTCCATCGACCGCGGCCAGTTTGAGGGCGCGATGTCCATCGGCATGACGCACGCGCAGACCATGTTCAAGGTCATCATTCCGCAGGTCATGCGCAACATCCTGCCGTCTGTCAGCAACGAGTTTGTCATCAACATCAAGGATACCTCCGTCCTGAACGTCATCGGCGTGACGGAGCTGTACTACTTTGCCGGCATCATCAAGCGCCAGAATTTCCAGACGTTCCAGACCTATCTTGTTGTCTGTATCCTGTATTTCATCCTCACGTTCACCGTCACGCGCCTGCTGCGCTGGGTTGAGCGGAAGCTGGACGGCAACGAAAACTACACGATTTTCGGCTCACAGACGGACGTCAACGCCGAGATCCACATCACGAAGGAGGGCTGAGCCGTGGCAGACAATGTGATCGAACTGGTACATCTGCAAAAGCAGTTCGGCGACCATGCCGTCCTGCGCGACATCAACCTCAGCGTGAAAAAGGGCGAGGTGCTGAGCATCATCGGTGCATCCGGCTCCGGCAAGAGCACGATGCTGCGCTGCATCAACCTGCTCGAGACGCCGAGCTCCGGTCAGGTGCTCTACCATGGGCAGGATATCACGGCCAAGGACTTCAATCTCACGCAGTACCGCACAAAGGTCGGCATGGTGTTTCAGAGCTTCAATCTCTTCAACAACATGTCGGCGCTCAACAACTGCATCGCCGGTCAGGTCTCCGCGCTCAGGCGCAGCCGCAAGGAGGCAGAGGAGATTGCCATGGAATACCTGACGAAGGTCGGCATGGCGCCGTATATCAATGCCCGGCCGTCGCAGCTGTCCGGCGGACAAAAGCAGCGCGTTGCCATTGCGCGTGCGCTGGCCATGCAGCCGGAGGTGCTGCTGTTTGATGAGCCGACGAGCGCGCTCGACCCGCAGATGGTCGGCGAGGTGCTCGATGTGATGCGCCGTCTGGCGGAAGAGGGACTGACGATGATCGTCGTCACGCACGAGATGGCGTTTGCGCGCGATGTCTCCACGGACGTCGTGTATATGTCCGACGGTGTCATCTGCGAACAGGGCAAGCCGCACGAGCTCTTCGAAAACCCGCAGAACCCCAAGACGCGCGAGTTTCTGTCGCGTTTTCTTGCCCGCTGAATTTCATAGTCCTCAAATTCAGGCGGCGTCTCCGTATTCACGGAGACGCCGCCTCAGCTTTTCAAAGGACCTCGTAGAGTTTCGCCGCCGGGGCGGCGAAAGCAAGTCCAATCATTTTCTTCGGCGACATGTGCGGCGAAGAAAATACTTCTCGGCCTGCAAACGTGCGCGCCGTCCGCCTTCGGCGGACAGCGCGTGCGCTGCAGTCAGGCCGCAACCCCCTTTGTCAAAAAGTAATGCTTTTTGACAGCCGCGGGCGGCGTCTCCGTATTCACGGAGACGCCGCCTTTTGCGTGCGCGCAAAGCACCACTTGCCCGGAAAGCCGCGGAGCGTGAGCGTGACGTGCGTGCGGTCGTAAACGGTCATTTGCGCGAGCAGCTGCGCCGGCAGCGCCGCGTCACCGCGCAGCATTGCATGGATCTCAGACGCGATGGCATCCGCCTGCTCGTGCGGCGCGACCGCGTGGATTGCTGCCAGCACGTCGGCTGCAATGGTGTCGCGCTCGAGCGGGAGGGAGCTCCAGACCTGTGCCAGAATTTGCAGCGCGTCCTCATTGCGCAGGCTCTCGCCGGTGCAGCCGCGGCAGCGGCCGTCTGTGTCCGTGTGCGGCCGTCCGTATTTCACGGCATTGCCGCAGCGCCACGAGATGGCATCGGTGCCGTCGCGCCGCGTTTTCTTCCGGGCGGCGCAGACAGTGCCGCAGATGCCGCAGCGCAGCTTGCCGGACAGGGGATAGCGGCGGCTGCACTTGCGCTGCCCGGTCGGTGCTGCTGCGCGTTGATCGAGGATGCGCCCGGCCGTCTCAAATGTTGCGCGCGGGATGATCGGCGCGTGGTGCTCGCGCACGATGATATAATCCTCCTGCCCATGGTTGGATTTTTTCTCGTGCGTCAGATAGTCAGGGGTGTAGGTCTTTTTCTGTACCAGATCGCCGCAGTATTTTTCGTTGCGCAGGATGCGCAGAATGACGCTGCTGCGCCACGCACCGCCGCGCGCTGCCGGGATGCCGGCCTCATTTAGCTCGCGCGCAATGGTGTGCGCGCCTTTGCCCTCATCGACGCATTTGCGGAAGATCTCCCGCACGGTTTGTGCCCCCGCTTCGTTCACATGCAGCACGCCGCCGCGCACATCGTAGCCAAGCAGGTCGCGCCCGAACACGACGCCTTGCTCCATGCGCCGTTTTTGCCCCCATTTGACGCGCTCGGAGGTGCGGCGGCTCTCTTCCTGCGCGATGGAGGAGAGGATCGCCAGGCGCAGCTCGGCGTCACCGTCGAGCGTGCAGAGGTTGTCGCTTAAAAACAGCACGCCCACACCCAGACGTTTGAGCTCGCGCGTGTAGTAAATGCTGTCGAGCGTATTGCGCGCAAAGCGCGAGATCTCCTTGGTCACGATCAGGTCGAGCGTTCCGGCGCGCGCACAGGCGATCATGCGCTGAAAGGCGAGCCGTTTTTTCGTGCTCGTTCCGGACAGCCCCTCGTCGGCGAAGATCCCGGCGAGTTCCCAGTGCGGCTGCTGCGCGATATAGGCGCGAAAGTAGCGCTGCTGGCTCTCGAAGGAGTTCGCCTGATCGTCGCTGTCTGTGGAGACGCGGCAGTAGGCAGCCACGCGCAGCGGCTTTTTCCCGGCGCTCATGTCAGCGCCTGCCCAAGCAGTGCGGCGCAGCGATCGTATTCCGTGCGTGTCAGCCGTCCGCGCGCGAGCAGCAAAGAGAGCACGGCGTGCTCGAGCTCCAGCGCGCAGGCAGCGGCGGCCCTGCGCAGCGCTGCATCCCCCGGCTGCGCGGTGCAGACCCAGATTTCCGGCATCCTATCACCTCCAAAGAGAGCGTATGCACATTTTCGGGGGTATGAGAACAGGCTGGGGGAACATTTTAGCCGCACCGGCAGGTACGGAAGAGCTGGGGCACCTGGAGATGGTCGGCACGATCCTCTACCAGCTCACACGCAGCATGACGCCGGAGCAGATCAAACGCTCCGGCTACGACACGTACTTCGTTGACCATACGGCAGGCGTGTTCCCGCAGTTTGCATCCGGCACACCGTGGACGGCGGCGACGATCGGCGTGACAGGCGATGTGATCGCTGATCTCTCCGAGGATATGTCGGCCGAGCAGAAGGCGCGCAAGACATATGATAACATCCTGCGTCTGTGCGATGATCCGGATGTGACGGATGTGATCCGCTTCCTGCGCGAGCGTGAGGTCGTGCACTATCAGCGCTTCGGCGAGGCGCTGCGGCTGGCCACGGAAAAGATGGATCAGAAAAACGTCTATGCGGTCAACCCCGCGTTCGACCGTACCTGAGCGTTGATTCCGTCTCTATAAAACATAAGTCCTCGGCATTTTGCCGAGGACTTATGCTTCGCGGACGATAAAAACAGCAGACACCCGAAGGTGTCTGCTGTAAAAGTCAGGGGTTGATCAGCGGATCAGAGTCCAGCGCTCGGTGACCGGGTGCTTGATGTTCTGGAAGATGTCGCCCTTGAGGTCTCCGAAGGTGTTGAAGTTGACGTCCAGCGTGTAGTCATGGCTGTTGGTCGCTTCCTGAATGGCGGCGTAGTACCAAGCGGTGGTGTCCATGTTGTCGGGCCAGGTCTTCATCTGGTCGGCAACGGCGCCGAAGCTGGTGGTGCCTTCGCCGGGCAGACGGCCGATAAGCTTGTTGACAACGGTGATCGCCTGTGCACGGGTCAGGGAATCCTTCGGTCCGAACATGTTGTCGCCCTTGCCCTCAAGGATGCCGAGCATGTACAGGAAGCTGATGTACTTGTCAGCGAAGCCGCCGTTGAGATCCTTGAAGATGAAGCCGCCGATAGGCTGGTTGATCTCAATCATGAACAGCTGCGCGATCATCGTCGCAAACTGCTCGCGGGTCATAACGGCGTCCGGATCGAAGCGGCCGTCACCCATGCCGACCAGAATGTTGGCCTTGGTCATCATGGTGATGGCTTCGTAAGCCCAGTGGTCCTTGCCGACGTCGATGAAGGTCTTGCCGGCCTTCTTCGCATACTGTGCCTTGGACTCGTCGGTCATGAGCTCGAAGATGATCTGAGCAGCTTCCGCACGGGTGAGCGTGTTGTTCGGGCGGACAAGGCCGTCCGGGTAGCCGGAGATGTACGCATTATGATCGGTGTCCTTCAGGCCGATACGGAACGTCGGGTAAACGGTGATGACATCCATGTCCAGAGTCTTGCCGACAGTGATTCTCGGCGCGGACTTGAACGTCAGGCCGGTCTCCTTCTGCGTCCAGGTGGCGGACATGGTGTAGGCCTTCAGGCGCTGATCCTTGGTGAAGACGGCAACGCCGTAGGTAGCGACCTCGGAAGCGACGATCGTGTTGCTGTTCTGGTTGTAGAGAACGACCTGAGCACCCTTCGCGAGCATGCCCCACGGGGTCTTGACGACGACCAGATAGTTGGGCAGTTTGGCAAAGACATCGGTGATGATGCCGGCGGTTTCCGGAGAGATCTCCTCGACAGAAGCGGGGACAACCTCTTCCGCTGCAATGTCTTCATCGGCTGCAAAAGCCATGACCGGCAGCAGGCTGACGACCATGACCAGAGCGAGAAGCATGCAGAGCAGTTTGCGGGATTTCTTCATAGTTTCCACTCCTTTGATAGATTGCATAAGCGCCGTTTCGCCGGAAGCAGGGTAAAACAACCGGCTGCGTACACTTATGGTCACAGTATACACGTGCCCGTGGGAAAAGTCAAGCTATGGAAGCAATGTGCACAAAGGTCATCTGCGCCAAGAACCCGGAAAGAGCGGACTTTGCAGATGCCGGGATCGCATGAAAATGCAGGCGCGGCGCCGCAAAGTGCACCGGGATCTGCGCATTTGCGGCATCATAGAGCACAGTCTGTTAACAGACGCAGTGTTAACTGCCGGAATTTTTATTCGGAGCAGATTTCCTGTTGACAAGGAGGGGGAAAGACGATATAATCCTATTAACCTATAGAGAAGGTAGGCGTTAGCGTGAGAAACCGAATTTCCGGCCGCCTGTGCATCTGCTGGCACTGTTGCGGCGTCTGAGCGCAGAGACATATACGAAACCGGACATACATATATAGTATTTGAGACAAAAATGGAGGAATCTCGTATGAGCAATATCTATACATCTGCAGACCAGCTGATCGGCAAGACACCCCTGCTGGAGCTGACGCACATTGAAAAGGAGCAGCAGCTTGAGGCGCGCATTCTGGCAAAGCTGGAGTATTTCAATCCCGGCGGCTCTGTGAAGGACCGCGTGGCGCTGGCCATGATCGAGGACGCAGAGCAGCGCGGCGTGCTCAAGCCGAGCTCCGTCATCATCGAGCCCACCTCCGGCAACACCGGCATCGGCCTTGCCTCCGTCGCTGCCGCCAGAGGCTACCGCATCATCATCGTCATGCCTGAGACCATGAGCGTAGAGCGCCGTCAGCTCATGAAGGCCTACGGCGCGGAACTCGTGCTCACCGACGGCGCGCAGGGCATGAAGGGCGCGATCGCGAAGGCCAACGAGCTTGCCGCGCAGATCCCCGACAGCTTTGTCCCCGGGCAGTTTGTCAACCCCGCGAACCCGGCGGTACATCGTGCGACGACGGGACCTGAGATCTGGCAAGACACGGACGGCAATGTGGATATCTTTGTTGCGGGCGTTGGCACCGGCGGCACTGTGACGGGTGTCGGTGAGTATCTGAAGTCCCAGTGCCCGAAGGTCAAGGTCGTGGCCGTCGAGCCGGCGACCTCACCGGTGCTGAGCGCCGGTCACGCCGGTCCGCATAAGATCCAGGGCATCGGTGCGGGCTTTGTGCCGGAGGTGCTCAATACGAAGGTCTATGATGAGGTCATCCCGGTCAGCAATGAGGATGCGTTTGCGACCGGCCGACTGATCGGCCACAAGGAGGGTGTGCTGGTCGGCATCTCTTCCGGCGCTGCCGTCTGGGCGGCGATCGAGTTGGCCAAGCGTCCGGAGAATAAGGGCAAGACCATCGTCGCGCTTCTGCCGGACACCGGCGACCGCTACCTGTCCACGCCGCTGTTCGCCGACTGAGGGCGCATGATACCGAAAGCATTGTGGGAGCTGCCTTTTTGGCAACTCCCACATAATTTATTGTATGGTATGCCGTAAAAATTTCCGGTTCTTTTGCACAGCAAAGATGAAAAGGGATGCAATTTCGTGCGCGATGCGCTATAATGGATGCATTCTTTATGTTCAAGAGGGATCGTTATGCGAATCGTCGTCAAAGTCGGCACATCCACATTGGCACACGCCACCGGTCGGCTGAATATCCAGCGCATGGAGCGGCTGTGCAAGGTGCTCAGCGACCTGAAAAATGCGGGGCACGAGATCATTCTCGTCTCATCCGGCGCGATCGGCATGGGTGTCGGCAAGCTGAGCCTGTCCGCGCGGCCGAAGGACATGCCCACGAAGCAGGCTGCGGCCGCGATCGGGCAGTGTGAGCTGATGTATATTTACGACAAGCTGTTTTCGGAGTATAACCACATTGTGGCGCAGCTGCTCATCACTGCGCCCGATCTGGCCGAGGGCGGCAGCCGCAAGGCGCACTTTCACAATACGCTCGCGCGCCTGCTTGAGCTCGGCGCACTGCCGGTCATCAACGAGAACGACACGGTCTCCACGGATGAGATCGTCATCGGCGACAACGATACGCTCTCGGCGATCGTATCGGCGACCGTCTCGGCGGATCTGCTGATCCTGCTCTCGGACATCGACGGCCTGTATGACCGCGACCCGCGCCGTGACCCGGATGCCAAGCTCATTGAGACCGTCCCGGTCATCGACGCGCGTATTCTCTCGCTCGCGGGCGACAAAGGCTCGGAGCTTGCCACCGGCGGCATGGTCACCAAGCTGCACGCGGCGCAGATCGCCACGGCGGCCGGCTGCGAGATGGTCATTGCAAACGGCGAAAAACCGGAAGTGCTCTATGATATCGTCGGCGGCAAGCGCGTCGGCACAAGATTCTTGATCCCAAAATCTGAGGAGGAACTGCTATGACGACTCTCGATATTCTCAAGCGGACGAAGGCCGCGTGGCCGAGCATCTGCAACGCCTCTGCCGAGGACAAAAACCGCATTCTCTCCGCCATGGCCGACAGCCTGCAGGCACAGTGCGATGCGATCCTGCGCTGCAACGCCGAGGACATGGATGCCGCGCGCGGCCACATCTCGGACGTCATGCTTGACCGGCTCTATCTGGATCGCGGGCGTGTCGATGCCATGGCCGACGGCATCCGCGCGACCGTGGCGCTGCCGGATCACACGGGGCGCATCCTTGCGCAGATCGACCACCCCAACGGCATGAAGATCTATAAAAAGCAGGTGCCGCTCGGCCTTGTGGCGATCATTTATGAGAGCCGGCCGAACGTCACGTCCGACGCGGCGGCGCTCGCCATCAAGAGCGGCAACGTCTGTATGCTCCGCAGCGGCAAGGAGGCCTTCCACACGGCCAAGGCCATCGTCGCGGCGCTCAAGCAGGGCATCGTCTCAGCCGGCGGTGATGCGGACATCGTCAACATCGTCGAGGACACCAGCCACGAGAGCGCCACGGAGATCATGCAGGCCAAGGGCCTCGTCGATCTGCTCATCCCGCGCGGCGGCGCAGGGCTCATCCGCGCCTGCGTGCGCAATGCCACCGTGCCCTGCATCGAGACCGGCACGGGCATCTGCCACGTCTACGTCGATCAGTACGCCGACCTCGGCAAGGCCGTGCGCATCATTGAAAATGCCAAGACCAGCCGCCCCTCGGTCTGCAACGCCGAGGAGGTCTGCCTCGTGCACCGGGCGGTCGCGGCGAAGTTCCTGCCCATGCTCAAAAAGGCGCTGGTCGATGACCGCGCGGCGCAGGGGCTCACGCCGGTCGAGCTGCGGCTCGATGCGGCCGCGGCGCAGATCATCGACGGCACACCGGCGGGCGAGCAGGACTTTGACACCGAGTATCTCGACTACATTCTCGCCGTCGGCGTGGTGGACAGTCTGGATGCCGCCATCGCGCACGTGCTTGCCCACTCGACGCACCACAGCGACGCCATTGTCACCGAGGACGCCGCGAGCGCCGAGCGCTTTATCAACGGCACGGACAGCGCCGCGACCTATGTCAACGTCTCCACGCGCTTTACCGACGGGGGCGAGTTCGGCCTCGGCTGCGAGATGGGCATCTCCACGCAAAAGCTCCACGCCCGCGGCCCGATGGGGCTCGACGAGCTGAGTACCTATAAATACATCATCCGCGGTGACGGACAGATCCGCTGAGGAGGAAATACCATGAGCAAGTATGAAGCCGGATTTCTCGGCGCCGGAAATATGGGCGGCGCGCTGGCAGCCGCCGCAGCGCGGCAGGTGACGGGGGAGCGGGTCGCCGTTTCGTGCAGCACCCCTGCGCACGGTGCGGCAGCGGCCGAGCGGCTCGGCTGCCGTGCGGCTGCGCCGGAGGAGATCCTGCGCGAGAGCCGATTCGTGTTCCTCGGCGTCAAGCCGCAGATGCTTGACGGCGTGGTGCAGTCGCTGTCCGCGCCCATTGCGGCGTCGGAGAGTGTTTTCGTGTCGATGCTTGCGGGTGTGCAGCTCGAGCGGCTCGAGCGGACGCTCGGCGCGGATAAGAAGATCATCCGCATCCTGCCGAACACCCCCTGCGCGGTGGGGCAGGGCGTCGTGCTCTACTGCGCGAATGCGCGCGTCACGGACGATGACCTCGCGGCGTTTTGCGCGCTCATGGCGGACGCGGGCATCGTCGATCCCGTGCCGGAGCATCTCATTGACGCCGGCTGTGCCATCACAGGCTGCGGTCCTGCGTTTGCGTACATGTTCATCGAGGCGCTCGCCGACGGCGGCGTCAAGTGCGGTCTGCCGCGCGCCAAGGCCGTCCGCTACGCGGCGCAGATGCTCGCCGGCAGCGCGGAGATGGTCCTGCGCTCCGGAAAGCACCCCGGGCTGCTCAAGGACGAGGTCTGCAGTCCCGGCGGCAGCACGATCGCCGGTGTGGACGCGCTCGAGCAGCGCGCCTTTCGCGGCAGCTGCATCGCCGCCGTGGAGGCGGCGTTCGAAAAGACGCGTCAGCTTGGCTGACCCCAATACGACCGTTCGCCCGGCACTTTCACGTGCCGGGCGAACGTATGCGCTGAGCTTGTTGTGCCTTGCGCCGACACACAGCGTCAGAACAGTGTGTCCGAAAAAAAGAAAAAGTCCTGTATTCCTTGAGAATACAGGACTTTTTGCTGGTCCGAGTGAGAAGATTCGAACTTCCGGCCTCTTGAACCCCATTCAAGCACGCTACCAACTGCGCTACACCCGGATATCTTAATTGCTCAAATAATATAGCACACGAAAACCGAAAAAGCAAGAGGAAAAATGCACTTTTGGCAACGAATTAAAATTTAATATTCAATTGCTCATAAACTTCAATTTTTTCAATAAAAATCCTTGACAATTAATAAACGATTTGCTACTTTGACCTTATCATTCGTGACGGAAAACGAGCCGAATGGGCACAGGCTGTTGTTCCGGCGAAAAAAATGACAGGAGGAAACTACTATGACAGGGAAAAAACTGCAGCGTCTGCTGGCGTGCTTGCTGGCGGTGCTGCTGCTGTCGCAGGTCGGTGCGTTTTTGCCGGCCGCGCGTGCAGCAGGCGGATACTCGCTGCAAAACGGTACGGCCATCATCAAGTCCGGTATGTCGGACGCTGAGGTGAACCGTGCCTTGACGAGGGCGCTGGTCGTCGGCTTTGACCAGATGAGCGAAGCGGACCAGAACGCGCTTCTGGGCAGCCTCACGTGGGAGTATTACACGAAGGCTGTGACAAAAGTCCCTGGAATCGAAAGCAAAGAGATGTACTGGGATTCCATTGGCGGTGGCAGAACTGTTAAAGAAGGTAAGTATGTTAAAATTACGTATACTTGCCCCGCGCTTGCCAAAAATGACGACGGCAACTATCAGGTCCGCGTTCGGAATACGAATGCTGCGGTGACGCTCACGAAGGTGGAGAAGCTCGATTCGTCCATCTCGCTGCGCAGCGGTGTCCAGGTGAAGATGCCGTACACCGATGCCGGTGCGCTGGACTTTAACGCGCTGCGCGCACGCATTTTTGAGCAGGTCGTCGCAAGCAGCACGCCGAAGCTGACAGTGAACGACGTGCACATTGAGTACTATGCCAAGTCCGAGCTGGTTTCTCATAAGGAATGGGTGAAGCTCGAGGGCGAGTTTGTGACGGTCCCGCTTTTTGACAAGAAGGTCGGCTATCCTGCCATTTCCGAGGGCAACTGGAAGATCAAGATCACCTTCGACGGCAACGCCGATTACAAAGGCTGCCACAGGGAAATGGATGTGACGTTCCTCGACCGCGATGCTGCTCCGTTCCACCTCAAGGGCGGCGTGACCGAGGTCGGCATCGTCTACAACGCGGACCAGAGTATCAACTACGAGGCGACCGCGCAGGCGCTGCGTGAGGCGCTCATCGAGAGCACCGACCCGAGCTACCCGATCGATCTGGTGAAGGTGCAGTATAATATTTACGGCACCTCCATTACGGATGATTGGATCGCCAACTATAAGGACCTCAGTTACAAGGTGCTCGACAGCGATCTGTTGGATGGGATCAAGGCCGGAAAGTTCGGTCTCGGCGATCAGCTGCTGCGCCTGTCCTGGAGCGGCAATGCGGACTACAAGCCGTTTGAGGAGACGCGCGTCCGGGTCAAGATGGTCGATAACCGTCAGCCGACCGAGGTCGTCCTCAAGCCGAGCATCTCGCTCATCTACAATAAGGACGTCTCCGTCGTTGCAGGACAGCTCTTTGAATATGTCATCAACTGGGATGACTCCACGCTGCCCGAAAAGGACACGCTGAGCGCGGACGACTTCACGTTCGAGTACGAAGCGGAAGTCATGATCACGGATAAGGACGGCCTTGTCGTCGGCACCGGCGAGAAGCGCTGGGCACCGATCGCGGGCAAAAAAATCCTGACAGACTATTCGTTCTGTGAGCAGATCGGCGCGGGCGAGCATAAGATCCGCGTGACCTACAAGGGCAATGCGGACTACCGTCCCAGCAATGGCGCTGAGCTTCCGGATGGCTGCTATCTGACGATCAAGAAAGCACCTGTCACCGTCAAGGTGCACTCGACGAGCATCTATGCTGATGAGGAGCTCAGCAAGGACTTTATCACCACCGATCCTGCCGATAATTTCGATATCTTCACGGTCTTTGGCGGCGTGACCAACAACGTGACCGGCAGCGTGTTCGTGCAGCTGCCCGAGCGTTTGACAAAGGGAACGATCATCAAGCTCATTGACAAAACGCTCGAAGGTCTTCACCAGAAGACGCTCACGCAGATGATGAAGGAGGGCACAACGGTCGGCGAGCTGCGCAAGCTCTTTAACGACATTGTCACCAATGCTGATAATCTGCCGCAGTCTGTGAAGGAGCTGCTTGCGAAGGCCGGCATCGATATTGACACCCTCGTCAAGCTCAACGAGGCTCTCAACAAGTTCCCCAATCTGCTCGACGATGTCCGCGTGGCCTTCGGCACGCCGGATCAGGCAGGTATCTATACCGTGTGTGCAGTCACGAACAACAAGAACTATCACACCGGCTTTGCGATGGGCAGCCTTGTTGTGAAGGCACACGTATCCGATGTGCGCCTGACGTGGAATGCGCCCATCAACGGGAAGCTGACCGTGGAAGAGGCAGCTGCGTTCGATTTCGGCGCGACACTGCGCTATAATGAGAAGCCGGTCGCGGACCAGTCCTCCGTGAAATGCCTGTACACCGGCATCACGAGCAACTGGCAGGCTTACTCCAGCACCACGACCCCGCCGACTGAGCCCGGCCGCTATGTCATGACGGCTGTGACTGTGGGCGGCAACTATCAGGCAGCGCCCATCACGCGCTCGTTCCAGATCACGAAGTAATTTTCCCACGTCTGTCTCCCGGGTGATGCTGCCCGGGAGACATTTTTTGCGCCCGGAAAACCGGCCGAAGCGGAAAAATGAAAATCACCGAAAATTTTTTCAAAAATTACTTGACACCGGTCGATTCGTCTGGTATATTAAACAAGCGCTGAGGCGACGAGGCCGAGTAGTTCAGTCGGTTAGAACGCTAGCCTGTCACGCTAGAGGTCGAGGGTTCAAGTCCCTTCTCGGTCGCCACCCGCGGAGCGAAAGCTCCGCGGGATTTGTATGCTGCTATAGCTCAGCCGGTAGAGCGCATCCTTGGTAAGGATGAGGTCCCCGGTCCGAATCCGGGTAGCAGCTCCATGAAAAAGCCTTGATTTTCAAGGCTTTTTTCTTTTTGTCTTGAATCTATCTCCCGTTCCGGAAAGCCATTTAGCTACTATTTGGCTACTGGAGCGGGATTTTTTTGTTTTCAGGCTTCTTTTGCAAGGAGATTTTCGAGCGCATCGGCGGCTTTTCGGTCGCTCTCCTGCAAGGCGTGCGCGTATATGTTCATTGTGGTGGAGGTCTGCGCGTGGCCGAGTCTGCTTGATACCGTTTTCACGTCCTGCCGGGAGGCAATCAACAGGGTAGCTGACGTGTGTCTGAGTCCGTGAAACGGAATCAGGGGGAGCTGCTGCTCTGGCGCTTTTCCGTTGTTATATCGCCGGATGGCATCCTGAAACGCTTCATAGGGAGTGGAGTAGTTCATCATTTTCCCGTTGTCCTGAATGAAAATCCAGTCTTCGCCCTGCCAGTCCTGTCCGAATTGAAAGCGTTGCTGCAATTCTGCCAGCTGCAACGCCTTGAGTCGTACTGCAAGGAAGCGCGGGAAAGATACCGAGCGATAGGAAGATTTTGTTTTCGGCGTCTTGCATACCTGTTTCCCGTCTACAAGGGTTACGGCTTTTGAAACCTGAACGACGTTGTTCTGAAAATCAATGTCTGACCACTTGAGCGCTAGCAGCTCACCTTTTCGTAAACCGGTATAGATCGCCAGATTGAACAGCAGCTTGATTTGCTCCTGCATATTCTTTGTGATCTCATAATCGCCGACTGTGTAAGGCGTGCCAGTATCGTCAATTCTGGTATGACCTCCTACGCGCACGGTATAAGGCTGCTCAATGTACTGGAGAAAAGTCGCCGCCTGTTCCGGCGTGAAGAATTTCAGCTTATCGGCGGTGCTTTCGGCCTGTATTCTGACCTTGTCACAGGGATTCCGGTCGATGATCTCCCATTCCGTAGCCGTGCGCAGGACGGACGACAGCACATTGCGGGTTTTGGTTATGCTGCCCTTACTGTAGCCTCCGGTCTTGCCGTCCTTGCGTGCGCCGTCCTTCGTCAGGGAGAGAAAAAAGGCGTTTAACGTGTGTGGCTTGATCTCCGACAGCTTATAGTGACCGATTGCAGGCAAGATTTTGTCGTCCAGCTCTTCACGATACTTTTTGACCGTTCCCGGCTGTAGCTTCGGCTTCGCATATTCTTCAATCCACCTGTCAGCAAATACTTGTAGGGTGACTTTTCGCCCATCCATAGCCGCGCCGCTCTTTACTCGTGATTCAAATTCGTGGGCAAAGTCCTGCGCGGCTTTTTCCATCTTTTTGGGCGTCAGACCTGCATCCGGTTTGAACGTGGCTGTTTCGATGATCTTCTTGCCCTTGACGTCGTAACCGCAGGAAACCGTGATCTTGTAGCTGATACCGTTCTTTCCTTCGATTTTCTTAACGCTGGCCATTGTCGGACCCCCCCTTGATTTGTTTACGCAGAAATTTTAGTTCTGCATTTATATCCAGCATATACGCTTCTATTATCGTCTCAGGAGAAAGTATGCGCCCATCCTTAAGGTCTACTGCTTCTTCGTCCCTGTAAAGATACTCATGGATAAGCTCAAGAATGACGCTTTCATTAAATTCGAGAATAGCATTGAGCGCCGTTTGTCGATCCTTTGTTTCCTGAGTATACAGGCGCATTCCGGGTACAGCAGATACTGAAGATAGTCTGCTAATGGCTACTTCTGATAAGCAAATCTCTTTGTGTATGTCTGTCGCAGTGCGAGTCCTGCAGTTATACTCTCCGAGTATATAACCGAGTTCACAATTAAATAAATTGCAGAGTTTCAAAAGATCGCCCATCAATAACTGATCTATTTCCCCATGTTCCCATTTGGCTATCGTTTGGCGGCTGACTCCGATTTCGTTAGCAAGATCGGACTGTGTCATAGCTTTTTTCCTTCCCGTTGCGTTTTGAGTGTTTGTACGTTCTTCCCGAATCCTTTTTCCAATTTGTTTGAAATCGTATTTGTTATTCACAATTAACATCTCCTGGCGAACGCAATGCATAATGTTGTGTAATGTATATCGACAATAACATTTTACCGCTGTATACTGTGGCCGTCAAGAAGAATTCTTGTGACGGAATGAAGGATTGGAGGAAATGCAAATGAAGAACAACGACATTCGGCAGATGATTAGGGTTCTCAGATTGCATCACTATGAAGTTGCAGAGCGCATCGGTATATCAGAGACAACTTTTTGTGTCTGGTTGCGAAACGAATTAACTGACGAGCGCCGCGCAAAAATCATGAAAGCAATAGAGGAATTGAGGTGCAACGATGGAACGTATTAACTGTAACCAGCTTCCGCGCATGATGACTGTGCGGCAGGTAGCGAAAACGGGTATGATCTCAGAATATGCCCTGCGTCAGTTAGTCAAGCAAGGAAAAGTCCCTTGCATTGCACTTGAACATAAGGTGCTTATCAATTTTGACGCATTTGTTGAACAGCTCCAGCAGCTGAAAGGGGTGTTTTAATCATGCCATATCAGCAAATCAACGAGGAACACTTTCCGCAGCTGTATAAGAACAAGCGGCAGCGGGTTGTTCTCTCTGCAATCGGTACAGGCCGGGAGCAGGGCGCACACCTTCGAGATATTCACCGGGCAACGGGGTTTGGGGAAAGAACCGTGCGCAAGGTCATTGAAGATATTCGACGCGCTGGCGTTGTGGTCTGCAATAGCCTTGACGGGTATTTCTTCCCGGAAACACTGGACGAGCTGAGGCTCTATGTCCGGCAGGAGGAGCGACGAGGCCGCAGCACGTTTTATACATTGGGTTCGGCGCGGCGGCTGCTGCAAGAGCTGGAGGAGCTGACAGACAACGAGGAGCGGGAGGAGGTGTAACAATGGCAGAAGTCAAAGAAAAGCATCCAACGTGGTTCAAAATGAAAATCGAGCGGCGGCAGCTCATCAAGCAGCTTCCAGCGGAAACGGCTGTGAATGTGCTGCTTGCCTGTTGGGACTTCCTTGAAACGGGAGAAATCCCCGAAACCTTGACGCCTATAGAAAAAATCGCTTTCTCCGCATTCTTCCCGGATATGGAAGAGGCGTGGCGGCGATACGAACAGCGCGTCAATGCGAGAAGCAATCCCGCATCGACCGAAATCGTATGATATCGGTCGATATCGCACGACGTAGAAGAAGAAAGGAACCAGACTATAGACGGAAAGAAAAAAGAGTGAACATTCTCTCTTTGCTTCTTTCTCTCTGAAAAAATCAAAACCTGCGTTCAGCCAAGAATATCATCACATACAGGAGGAACAGATTATGAAAGCAGTTATGGGTAAGGAAACCGTCGAGGTCAGCATCAAGGAGCAGCTGGCGCAGCTCATCAGCAAATACAATGCCTCTCAGCAGAGCCTTGCCGACAGTGTCCGGGCGCTGAATCAGAAGTACAAGGAGGGCGTGCAGGCAAAAACCTACACGCCGGAACATCTCCGCGAGGTCTACGAGGAAAACAAGGCCGCTCTGCTGACCGCAGCTGCTGAGAAAGCAAAGGCGCTGAATGCTTCGGCGCGTGGCGCTGTTGAGCATCTGAGCGACAAGGCGGTTCCCGCGCTCAGCGCATCCGAGAAGCCCGCTGACTACGCCGTGAGAATCAGCAATGCCTTGCAGTTCATCCAGCTGGAGGGCGCAGCTATCAGCGACGAGACCGCCGCACAGATTCTCCGGGACTTCACCGGCGATATGGAAATCATGCAGCGGTTCCGCTCCGTGCTGGAAAAGCAGATCGCGCCCAGTGACCGGCAGATCGCTGACCAGTACGGCAACACGACTTTCCCGCAGACCTTCGGCCAGCTTTTCAAATATGAGAAGTTCCGCGACGCTCTGGCAGAGCTTCAGGAAATGGCCGATACGCTCTTTATCCGCAAGCTGTCCCAGACAGAGACCGAATACCTGCACGGTGCTACGCTCTCCGTGCCGACTGATGGCTATATGCAGCTTGTAACCGAGCGAAACATCATCGAACAGGCCGAGACGGTCGAAAACATGATCTCCGAGCTGTTCACAACCACCGAATAAACCGGGCGACAGGCAGTTGTAGGCGCTGCTTTTTGTCAAGTTTATAGTGCTACAGGCGTTCGTGGCGTTCGGACTGTAGCGCCGCCTCCTGAGCCGGAGTAGCCAACGGTTCAGGAGGTGCTTTATATCTCAGGCAGGGAGGTGAGAATATGAACAAGAATCTGATTCCGATGAACGAGCGAACAAAGGACGAGCAAAGAGAAATCGCCCGAAAGGGCGGCAGGGAAAGCGGAAAAGTTCGGCGGCGCAAGCGCACCATGAAAGACGCTGCACAGCTCATCTTGCAGTTACCTGTTGGCGCAGAACAGGCGGCGCTTTTGCAGAAATACGGCATTGCAGAAAGTGACTGTACAAACCTTATGTTGCTTATCGTGAAAACCGTTCAAATGGCTGCTGACGGCAATCTGAAAGCGGCGGAGTTCATCCGCGACACATTGGGCGAGAATCCGCAGTATAAGATTTACGAGAAGCGGCTGGAATATCTGATCGCCGATAAGGAAGCAGCACACACGCTGGCCGACGAGTGGGTCGCCTCTATTCCGGATTGGGAGGAGTAGCCAGAAAAGCCTCTCAGAGGCCGCAGGAGGCGCGGGAGACACCGGCAGGGAAAAGATAGCGGCAAAGCATCAAAGAACGGTTCGGACGGCTGTATTGGGCTGGAAATAGGAAGAGCGGGGGCTTGTGCCTCCGCTCTTCTGACGTTCTCCGTTATTCTGCCTCTGCCGTCCGCATTCGGTCGTATTCATCCACCAGCTCCACAAGCATCATGGAAATGGTGTTCGCATCCTCTGATAGTGCCTCATCTGCATCTGCAAAGATCATGTCGAGGGCGTGAGTCAGTGCCCTGATTCTGAGAAATACCGCTGTCTTGTCCATGTGAAAAATCCTCCTATTCGTTTTCTGAAATTGCCTCCAGCTCTGTCAACGCTTGCTTGTGGTGGCGGAATACCCGCTGCTTGTAGTTGTCGTATTTTTCATTGAAATCCGGCTTTCCTCCGTATGCAATGAAAAGCACGTCTTCCCAGTCCTCTGAATCGAGATAGCGCAGCCGCAGCACAAGCCGCCTGTCAGCATTCGGCAATCGCCGGATAAGGGCTTCAAGGGCTTTCTGCTCTGCGTCCCGCTCCGCTATGAGAGAATCTATCTCGCTTCGCAGATCGGCGATTCTGGCGACGGTATCGGCTATTCTGTCATGCTGGAAGCTGGAGCCTTTAGGCATCCCTGATAGGTTCGGAGTGGATGGAGAACCGGCCTTTGCCTCCATCTGCTCCAGCCGTTCAATTTGCAGGTCAATTTCCCGGTTCATGGCTCTGTATGCCTTGAAACGTGCGGTCATGTCCATGATGAAAAACTCCTCTCTCTGAACGCCTGCAAGCGCATTATAGCATTCGGAGTTGTGTTTGTGTGGATTCTTGCGCAAATGAGAACGCGCGGTTAAAAATCGCGGAAATCTTACTGAACGGTAAGTGAAAATAGCTGCATTCTGTGACTGTCCGCAGACTGTCCACGGACTGTCCGTGGACAATCCGCAGGACAATTAAGCAGATTATTCGTGTCTGTATTGCGTAGCTACTTTTTAGCTACTAACAATCCGAAACGGCTCAAAACAGTAGCTAATTTTTCAAAAGCCGAAATCAGAAAAGCCTTGCAATTCCTTGGTTTTCAAGACATTCCGCAACAGCTCATCACGGAGAAAATACCATTGGTAAGGATGAGGTCCCCGGTCCGAATCCGGGTAGCAGCTCCAGAGAAAATCCTGTAATCGCAAGGCTTAATAGTGATAAGGTACTATTTAGCATTGCGAGGGGCAGAGAACGGTGTGACCGCAATGGTCACGCCGTTTTTCTGCGTCCAGGGGTAGATTTCGCAACAACAAGCTCGGAAACCACAGGAATCTCTACGTCATCCACGAAGTTGAAATAGATTTTCACCTTCTGTACCCGCTTGCCGCTGGATTTGTCCGGCGCAAACACCTCAATCTTCTTGATATATTCATTGACTATCGTAGGTGTCAATTCCGGCACATCCACATACTTCTGGGTCAGGGCGACAAAGGCGTCTACATCAGCACTCATAGTTTCCTGCGTTTCCAGCCATTCTTCCGTCACTTCAATTTCGAGTTTTAACCGTTCCTGTTCTGCCTCGTAATCGGCGGTCATTTTCTTGTACCGCTCCTTGCTCAGATCACCCAGGACAAAATCCTCATAAAGTCGGGACAGAAGAACATCCAGGTCAGCCAGCCGTTTCTTGGCCTGCTCCACTCGCTTCCGATCTTCTCGGATGTTGCGTTCCTGATCGGAGCGGCGGCATTGCAGCCATTCCTCTTGAAAACCCTCCACGTCCTGCCGAATATAGGCATTGACCGCACGGATGCGCTCCATCACCAGTTCCCGCAGTACATCTTCCCGGATATAGTGGGCAGAACAGGTGCCTCGACCGCTTTTGTAGCTGGAGCATACATAGTGGTCTTGCTTGCCGTCAAAGCTTTTGCAGGTAGCAAAGTGCAGCTTATTCCCACAATCGGGACAGAACAGAAGCCCGGAGAATAATCCCTGCCGTTCCGCCTTTGTGGGACGGCGTTTGTTTTTTCGCAGCTCCTGCACCCTGTCCCACTGAGCCTGAGAAACGATTGCTTCCTGCGTATCAGGGAAGATACACATATCTTCGATGGCATTGGGAATCCGCTTCTTCAGCTTATAGGACTTGGAATAGGTCTTGAAATTGCAGGTACAGCCGGTGTACTCCATCCGTTCCAGAATACCCGCAACCGATTGACCAATCCAATGGTAAGGGCGCTCCGGCATTTTCTTACGCTTTTTCGGGTCAGGATGATTTTCCGACTGTTTGGCATACAGCGCCTTGGTAGTCAACACCTTATCCTTCTCCAGTATACGGGCAATCTGTTCCGGCCCCTTGCCGTCAATAGCCAGGTCAAAGATGCGCTTGACTACTGGGGCGGCATCCTCGTCAATGATCCAATGGTCTTTATCGGTAGGGTCAGTGCGATAACCATAGGGCGGTTTTCCCAGATGCTTTCCGCTGGTGCCTTTCTGCCGGAATACGACCCGGACTTTTTTGCTGGTGTCCCGTGGATACCATTCGTTGAACAAATTACGAATAGCAGCAAAGCCGTCGCTGTCGCCTCGTTCACTGTCCACACCATCATTGACAGCGACAAAGCGCACATCGTAGCTGGGGAAAATGATGTCCGTGTACTGTCCAACGGTCAGGTAATCTCGGCCAAACCTACTAAGATCCTTGACCAGCCAGCAACCGACAAGCCCCTGCTTAACCAGTGCAAAGCCTTCCTGCACGCCGGGACGGTCAAAATTGGTTCCCGTATATCCGTCATCCACCAGAATTTTCAGGTTGGTGTAGCCATGCTCGGCTGCGTACCGGGTTAAAAACTCTTTTTGATTCTGTATCGAATTTGATTCTCCATCCAGTGCATCCTCATTGCTGAGGCGGCAGTACAGGATGGTGATTTTCTGCTGATCCAACATAGCGTCCTCCTTTACGGTTGGGTCAGCTGACAGAATCGGTGTGCATGGTGATATTGTAGCATGAATTTGAGTCTGTGTCATGAACAAAGCGCCTCCTTATCCGAGAAAATGAGCCGTTTTACCTTGTGGGTAAGCGGCTCATTCCCGTCACATACAGTCTCCAGCAGATACCAGGTATTTCCGATTTTTCGTTCTACCGTACCTGTAAAAGGGTTCATTCGGTTTTCCCAGCGTTTCCGGCATTCTTCCAGAAAATCAATCGGCGGTTCAAAAATCAGGTCAAAGCAGGATTCAATATCGATTTCGGCACAAGCGTTAATCAGCTTTTCCGAAGGAGAATCATCGAGCACCAACTTATTGAGTTTTGTTGTCAGATTGGTCATAAGCAAAAATTCCTTTCTGTTAAAGTTCTATATCTTGCGACTTGCGGCGGGAAGGTTGATCGTGCTGCCTTGTTTGCCGGGTACGGGTCAAAATGGCATCAAGAAAAGCCCGCACCTTTTCGGGTGCGAGCTTGACAGCGTCCAGATATGGCTGGACTTCCTTTTTCAGTTCTTGGTACTTGTCATAAATCTTTTCATATCGCTGTTTCCAGACAGCGGCACTTTTTTGTGCGCTTTGCAGTTTTTCTTCCAAACGGCTGTTTTCCGCTTTGGCAAGAATCCCGTTGACCGCATAATCCTTGAGTGTGCTGCACTCGGATGGGGTCAGAGTGATATTGCCGGTGATCGTCTTTTTCCCCATGGAGCGGATTTCCTGTACCGTCAGGGCGGCAGTACGCTGTTCTTTGGTCTGCTTTTGCAGGGATTGCAGCTCCTTCTGCTTTTTCTCAACGGCAGCCTGTGCGGTGCCCAGCGCCTGTTCTGTCTGAGCGATTTGAGCGGTCATAGCCTCCAGACGCTGCTGCTCCTGTGCCATCTTGAACTGGGTCACAGTCAGATGTTCCTCGGTACTGCCACGCTCTCCACGCTCCACATCGGTATATCCGGCAGCTTTCATATAGTTGAAGAAATCGTCTTGCAGGACACTGTACGATGTTCGCAGGACTTTCTTGCCCTTGGCGGTCAGAAGCGGATTGCCCTGCTCATCCAGAACTACCTTGGATTCCCACTTTTTGCTCCGGCTGACCTGCATGATCGTTTCCTTGACTGTACCCACAAGGGACTTATCCTTGCACCGCTTCGACCAGAGAATCTGTTTCTCCACCACCGGGACATACACCACATGAAGGTGGTAGTGGTATACATCCTGCCCCAGAGCTTCCGACATAGCCCGGTTGCGCTCATCAGCGTGCATGACAGCAGAGAGGATGTACTGCTCACCGCCCACAATCTCCACGGCTGCTTTGTATGCGTCGGTGTAGAATTGCTTGGCATATTCGTAGCCGCCGTGATTGTGGAAGTAAGCGGAGTTCACATCAAAAATTAGTTCCCCGTATTTCACCGCATCGGCTTTCAGGCCACGGGTGGAGATAATCCCATCAGCAATCAACTGATCGAACATGGCGGCATAGCTGTCGGTGGGAGCTTTGAAGTGAATATTCCGGTAGGTCTGGGTGGTATCAATATCCTGGTTGGAGTAGCTGTCCTTTTCTCGTTCGTTATGCTCCTGAACTTTCGCCACATCATCAAGTGTAGGCAAGTCCTGGTTGCGGGCAAAGGTACGGTCGATTCCGTCGTTTCTGGCCATAAAAATTAGCTCCTTTCTGTTGTGCGGTAGACGGCTCAGGGACGGGGATGCACTTCCTGCGGGAAGTGTAATAACCCACTATGACACTTTCATCCCAGAGGGCTGCAAAGTGCCGTGGGCTCTCCGAGGGGGAATGCGGCATCTGCGGATGCCTTGCCGCCTTTAGAGGCTTGTGTGTGGCACCCAAATCCTCAAAAGGCGGTGTGACCGACAGTCTCTCCGCACTCTTGATTGCTTCAATTCTGCCGCTCACAGGCAGAGCAGATTTTGCAAATCCACTCTGCCATTCATCTCCAAATCTGCGGATTTTTCGATGGTGGCGGGAGATACGACGGGTAAGAACGGCGGGCATCATGTGTCCCTCCGTTTCTGCCATACGAGATCATAGCCAAGGGCATCGGCAAGCTGTACTGCCTCCACATACCGCAGAGACTCTCGCTGGAGCTTGTTGGACAGAATGGAAACGCTGTCGCTCCAGCTGTAATCCTCAGAAAGCCGGTCAACGACTTCCTGCATCGTGTAGCCGGAACGCACGATGTACGACTTGATTTCATTTCTCAAATTGGATTTCATAGAAAGTACCTCATTCTTTAGTAAAATTTGTTTGTCGTGGAGCATACACGCTGCACGACTCGGCAAACATGGATAACATTCAAAAAATCGCTCAGAATGGTGTCTATGAAGAACTGTCCGCAACAGTACCCCACCGACTTTGCCATTAGGTGGGCTTGCAAGCGAAACCGTGAAAATAGCCACCTTCCCGCATACCACCATCATCGTTCTGTAAATCACCGAATAATGATTTGTGTTCTAATTATGGTAGTGTTTTTCACCGTTTGCACAACCATTGATTGGGCATAGCCAATTTTAATGCCCAGCCGAGCTATCAAATATAAAAATGAACTTCGATTTTTTGCGTTCGTGCGTTCCTTCGTTCCAAAGGCTGCACCCGATTAGGAACACATGAACGCACGAACAGAAAGTTTTGATGTTCCGTTACAACTCCATAGGCGAGAGCAGAACATAAATGCCCATATATCCCCGGCACCGTTTTCCACCGCCGATGTGTAGATTGTTGACCGGCTCCAAATGGTAGCGTTCAGCATTCTGGCTGAGCTGGTTTGCGAAGCTCTTTGGTGACAGTGGGTTTTCGGCGTTGTCCTCACACCACCGCTTATAGGCTGCATACAGATTTTTGGTGCTGGCTTCATAATCGGCCTTGAATGCCACATAACCCTCAGAATCGAGAAAGTCCAGAATGTTGTTGGCATCCCGAACTGCGGAAGTGATATTGTCCTTGGCTCTCTGGCTGATGGTAAAGTGATAGTGATTGGCGATCAGCCGCCGCAATCCCTCCAGCATCCAGAGGAAGATTCCCTCTTTTTCGGCAATCAATTTCTCAGCAAGAAACGGGTCATCAAACCGATCCACAGGCTTATCTTTGGTGGTCAGAATGATCTGACGGCGAAAGAAACCGTCGCTGCGGTCGTGAAGTGCAGTCAATACCCCGTTACCGAAACAGAGGAAGCGTACATAAAGCAGTCCCTGATAGCTTTGTTCTTTCTTCCGCTCCAAATCCATCCGCAATTCTGCTGTTACAATGGATTTTACATAGTTGGTTTTGGTCAAGGCGTTCATGTCCAGATCATCGTCCACCATCAGCAGCTTGCCCTCCAGGTCGGCTCTGGCAAACCGATTAGTTTCTACTTTTTGGATGGAAGTGGTATTCATGTTGAGCCCGAAAATGGTGTTCATCACCACACCGATGCGGCTTTTGCCCTCACCGCCCTTGCCGATCAGCATGAGCATTTTCTGTCCTTTGGTGGATGGAATCAGGCAGTAGCCCAGATACTCCTGCAAGGCGGGAATATCCTCCGGCTCCAGCAGTTCCGAAAGGAAGCGCAGCCAGTGTTCCGGTGCCGGAGCATCAGCCCGATAGGATACCGACAGACGGTTGCTGCAATACTCTTTTTCCTCTGTAAACGTGCCATCCAGAAAATAAGTGCCATTCGCCACATGGATGCGGTCACATTGCAGGGGCAACGGGTCTGCGTATGCCGCCAGCTTCAATGTCTTGAGCACCTGCTCCACCGTCTGTGCGACCTTGTCATGCAGCCAGGGCGAGATTTCCTCATAAATCGTTCTCTTCAATTTGCTTTCATCCGGCAACGGGCCATCCACAGTATAAAAGTGGTCATTGATGCAGCGCATCGGATGCCGGGACAGGAAATCCCGGCAGTATTCCGGTTCAACAATTTTCCCCTTATCATCGATCCAAATAGGGTTGTTCATGGTATCGCTCCTCTCTCAGACGGGCCTGTAATTTGCGGATGTATCCGTTTGCCGTTAGATTACTCACGGTTTCGCCTCGTTCATAGGAATCGCCTTGCAGCAGGATGTCCAGCTGATACTCTGCCCATGGCAGACGGTGGCAGGCTTCCACAAACCGCTCGTCCAGCACATCTTCCGGCGTTTGTGGTGCATACCGTTTTTTCCAATCCAGGAGCAATCGCCGATACTCGTTCAAAACAGAAAAGCACAGCCGCTCGTTTTCACGAAGCCGCTGTGCTCTGGTTTTGTGTTCCTTTTCCCGTCGAATGGCTTCCGGCAAGGGCTTGTCCGGCGCAAGGTGAAAGTCCGATGCCAGTTTTCGGGCCGCATCATACAGCCGAAGGTCAAACAGCTTGGCGGTCAGGTCGATCACATCTCCGTGTTCCCCACAGGCGAAACAGTGGTAGTGGTCATCCGACACATATAAGCTCGGATGACGGTCATTGTGGAACGGACACAGTGCCATGCCATGGTGGTTGACGTCGATTCCATACGTCTGCGCTACTTCTTGTGTGTTGATATTGGCTTTCACCACTTCAAACAGATTCATACCGATTCCCTCCATTTCCTTTTTGATGGGGTGGTTTTCTCACCCCTCTGTATAGGTTATGGGGAAAACCGAAAAAAACAGGCTAATGGCATGACAAGCTGTTTTCAAAAAACATGACAAGGCCTTTGTTGTGTGCTATTATGAAAATAGAAAAACATGACAGGAGGGAGAAGATGGATCAGATTATCAACCATGCCGTTTTATCTCTGGATTTCTGGCAGGACACCGTAACCTATGAGGGGTGTACGATGCCCACAGGAACCATTGGCTGCGAGGTGCTGAACATCCCGGACAGTACCATTGAAAAGCTGGATGCTCCCTGCAATGTGCTGAACCAACTGCTTCAGGGGATGAACACCGGTTCCGTGGATATGGAGCTGCTGCCGCAGGTGCAGCAAGCCGCTGGCGAGATCATCTCCTTTTTGCAGGTTACACCGCCCTTTTCCCGTCTGAATCGAAGCTATTTTGAGCAAAAACTTGCAGCCATATTTTCCGAAGAATATATGGAGGACGCCAAAGCCTATTTGCAGCTCTCTCATCAGGAGCAGTTGATCTGTGCCTTGACTGGTCAGCACAGCAAGGCAACCATGCTCGTCCGAATAGTGCAGGTGCTGGGGCATTTGAGTTATTCTCTGGGGCAGTACAAGGAAGCCTTGACAAAATTTGCAGAGCGGTTGAATGAACCAGGCTATGACCGTACCCCGGATGGTTATGCAGCAATGTTCGGGCAGTTCTTCAAAGGTGAGCCAACTCTGTCGCTGGATAACCCGGCCTGGATGACCCTGACCAATGCTTCGGTGCAGTATGTATCCGCTTTTCGGCCCGGAAAGACGGAGCCGCAGCTGGTCAAGCGGATGCACTATGTCTCCTTTGTGGGAATGTTCCGTTCTGATTTGTTTGAGGGGCTTTGTGTGGGCCATGCACCCAAGAAATGCCCCATCTGCGGCAGATGGTTTCTCACCATTGACGCACGGCATACCAAATACTGCGGCGGTCTGACCCCCGGCGACCAGCAGGGACGGACGTGCCGACAAATCGGCAATCTGAGAGGCCGGGAGCAGCGGGAGCTTGCAGATGATCATCCGATAAAGGCTATTTATACCCGCCGTATGAACACCATTTTGCAAAGCACCCGCCGTGGAAAGCTGGATAAAGAAACGGCAGCAGCTATGAAGAAGCTGGCAAAAGATAAGATGTTCCGTGCGCTTTCAGATCAGCGCTATGCCAGCACTGTCTACGAGCAGGAAATGACCCAGGATGCACTTTTAGAAGCAGTAAAAAAGAAATAAGCAAAGAAATAAGCAGCGAAACATCCGAAAGGTGGTGAGGGAAAATGGATACAGCGTGGACATGGGAGCTGTCCGACCACTGTGCCAAATACAGTTTTCTGACGGAATCCAAGGGCTTAACCATGCGGGAAGTGGAACGCATCTTTCAGCTTGACCCGGAACCGCCTGTTCTGGAAAATATGAACGACTACATCATTGAGGCTGTGCGGAGCCGTGAATTGCGCTGGTTCTCCTTTTTCCTGCACTGCTATGAAAATCGGCTTAATGGTCGTGTTCGCCGTTTCCTGCTGCGGGAGGGGCTGGATCGCTATGACCCAGAACGCTTTTTGGACTACAAAATGGGATGTGTGCTTGCCATGTTGGACTGTCTCCGGGGATACGATCCCGCACAAGGGGCAGATTTTCTGACCTATGCCCATCATTTTATCGGGAATGCCCTTTTGACCTGCCGGATGCAGGAGGAGGCCGGTTCCTTTGAAAATGTGGATGAGTACAAAGCTGTGCGTGGGATTGCTTGGCTCTACAATCAATCCGGTCAGTCTGAACAGGCGGCAATCCAGAAATATGCCCAGAAAAACGGTTGTACCGAGGAAACCGCAGCAAAGTTTTTGGCATTGGCCAAACAAAATCGAAGCCGGGTTCCGTTTTATCAGACCATTCAGGAGGCGGACAGCGAAGAAACCGGCGAGGAAGTGGCCGTAGATGACAGCTGGAATTATACCGATATTCTCTGGAATGGCGCTCAGGCTGAGAAGATCCAGAGGGCCTTTGAAAAGCTGAATTTCCGGGAGCAGACGCTGCTGGAAAAACGGCTGGCCCTCTGTATGACCTGTGGACGGGTCAGCTCATGGAAGAACCGCCCCACCTTTGAGGAGCTGGCGGTCTTGTTTGAGGGCAGCACCGCCAGCGGTGCAGAGCGAGCCTACCGCAAAGCTACGGAAAAGCTGACCCTGCTTGCAGCTGCCGAGGGAGCTGTCCGGGCGGTTCGCATCAAGCAGAAAGCCAAAACCAAGAGAAAAAAGAAAATCGCCGCAGCAGTCTACGAATATCAGGCAGACTGCGACGGCGAGTGGGGTGAAATTTCGTTGGATTTTGAAACCAGCACAGCAGAGATCCTTCGGCTGGCCGATTGGGACACCACTATTTCAAATTTCTATGCCAGAAAGGTGATCCAATATCTGCTGGGCTGTGACAATGACAAACTTCCAAAGGAAGCTATGTTTGCTTTTGAGGAAATTTGAAGTATAGTATGGGGGTAAGAAGGTAGCACCAATTTGGAGCTGTCTTTGGGAACAAGTGTTAGAATAATCAAAGTAATCCTAACAGATACAACAGATACAGAAATGAGGTAATTTATGAGAGCATATACCAGCAAAGAAGAACTGAAAGACGAGATCAAGAAAACCTATACCAAATTCATTGCCGAGTTTGACAATATCCCGGAAGAGATGAAAGACCTTCGGGCGGAAGATGTTGACCGTACTCCGGCGGAAAATCTGGCTTATAAGGTTGGCTGGACAACTCTTGTGCTGAAGTGGGAACAGGATGAGAGAAACGGTCTGGAAGTAAAAACCCCGTCCGATCAGTTCAAGTGGAACCAGCTGGGGGAACTGTATCAGTGGTTCACGGATACCTATGCCGGTCTATCGCTCCATGAACTCAGAACGAAGCTGGACACGAATATCCAGAGGATCTATGGGATGATCGACGCCATGACCGGCGAGGATCTCTTTGCTCCCCACAGACGCAAGTGGGCAGACGGGGCGACAAAATCTGCGGTATGGGAAGTTTATAAGTTTATCCATGTCAACACCGTGGCTCCCTTTGGCACCTTCCGCACAAAAATCAGAAAGTGGAAGAAGCTCATGCTGTAAAAGTTTTCTCTTTATATAGAGGCTATATTTACAGCGCTACCAAATCTGTAAAAAATACGGTCAAGGAACTTTTTCCTTGACCGTATTCTTTATTGGGCTCTAATACCCATATGTTTTACGAAGTTTATGGAAAGATTCTTCACTGACACAGTGTTCCAGGCGGCAAGCTTCAATTTCGGCTGTTTCCGGAGAAACACCGGCGCTTATCAGTCTATCCTTAAAATAGCAATGTTTTTCATAGATGCAGCTTGCGATTGCTCTTCCAGAATCTGTGAGAACAAGGTCATAGTCCTGATTCATTTTGAGAAATCCGTTCTTTTTTAATAGAGCAACTGCATGACTAACGCTCGCTTTAGATACATTCATGTACTCAGCAACCTCTACTGAACGAACTGAACTATGTTGCGCTTCAAGAATAAATATGGCTTTTAGATAGTCTTCTCCGGAAGAATGAAGTCTTTCTTTTGCAGCCGCCTCAGCCACACTGCTGGACATTATTTCACATGAACAGATGCAATGTCTACGTAGCTGGCATCTGTGTAGAAGTCATAGCCAGTTATCTTATCAGTATTCCACAGAGCCAGATCGTGAGTGCCGGTTACAGGCACCAGAAGATTCTGATCTGCAATACCATTCAGAATCATTCCATAGAT